>JAESGS010000238.1_pt1 | contig 68308 bp, 52 predicted proteins | sample 9269761 | NCBI WGS metagenome assembly JAESGS01 (sample SAMN15741799, study PRJNA653493) | algae metagenome | isolation source: Cyanosarcina radialis HA8281-LM2 and co-occurring heterotrophs from damp... | place: USA: Makauwahi cave, Hawaii | collected 2011-01-06 | reverse complement strand
GCACACCACCGGCACGCTTACGCCGTGCCGTTCGCCTTGCTGCGGCAACGTGTACGTCCGTGGGTGTCGCACCACGCCACACACCGGCACGCTTACGCCGTGCCGTTCGCCGGTCGTCGCGTCTACAATACATTTGCCCACCGCTCGCCGTCGTCAGGACGACCGCAATGCAGAACGACATCGACGCCCCGCCGCCGCTCTCCTTCCAGACGCCGGACGCCCGGCCGACCGCCGCGGAGAAGGTCCGCACGTTCCCGCAGACGCCCGGCGTCTACCTCATGAAGGACGAAAACGGGAACGTCATCTACGTCGGCAAGGCCAAGAATCTCCGCAGCCGGGCGGGGAGCTACTTCCTCAAGGAAGCGGCGGAGAACCTCCGCACCGCCGAACTCGTCAAACACATCCGCGACATCGACTTCATCCTGACGGAAACGGAAGTCGATGCCCTGCTGAAAGAGAACCGGCTCATCAAGGACATCCGCCCGAAGTTCAACAAGGACTTGAAGGACGGCAAGTCGTACCCGTACCTGCAAATCCGCGTGCGGGAGGAGTACCCCCGTGTCGAGATCACCCGCACCCCACGGCGACGGGGGGTGCGGCTGTACGGGCCGTTCACGAGCGTGAAGTCGCTGAAGGCGGCCGTCAACGTGCTCCAGCGGGTGTTGCAGTTCCGCACCTGCACGCTGCCGATCCAGTCGAGCGAGGACCGGTGGCGGTGGTTCCGGCCGTGCCTCTTGCACAGCATCCGGCAGTGCACCGCCCCGTGCGGGTTCCGCGTTAGCCGGGACGACTACCGCAAGCAGATCAAGAAGCTCATCCTCATCCTGGAAGGGAAGAAGGGGAAGCTCGTCCGCCGGATGGAGCGGGACATGAAGGCCGCGAGCGCGGCGTTGCAGTTCGAGAAGGCCGGCCGCATCCGGGACGAGATCGCGGCGCTGGAGAAGCTCGACCTCCGCGGCGACGCCCGGAACGACGATCAGCCCGAAGTCTTCCCGCTCGACCCGAAGAAGGGGCTACTCGGCCTGCGGAAGGTGCTCGGCCTGTCGAAGACGCCGCGGTCGATCGAGGGGTTCGACATCGCGCACCTGAGCGGGCAGGACACGGTGGCGTCGCTCGTGTCGTTCCTGGACGGCCTGCCGTTCAAGGACTACTACCGGCGGTTCAAGATCAAGACGGTGGAGGGCGTGGACGACTTCGCGTCGATGCGGGAGGTGATCTTCCGCCGGTTCAAGCGGCTGCACGACGAGGACAGCGTCTTCCCCGACATCGTCCTCATCGACGGCGGCAAGGGGCAGCTGAACGCGGCGCTGGATGCGTTCCGCGCCCTCGGCATCGAGCCGCCGACGCTGATTTCGCTGGCGAAGCAGGAGGAGGAAATCTTCCGCCCCGGCGAGTCGGCGTCGATCCGGCTGAGCCGGCACTCGGCGGCGCTGCGGCTGTTACAGTACGTGCGGGACGAGGCCCACCGGTTCGCGCAGCACTACCACCACACGCTGCGGAAGAAGAAGCTGACGGAATAGGGCGAAAGCCCAGGCACGGCCGTGCCTGGGCTTTCGCCCTTACACCTCCGTCACCACCGGGTGCGGGATGCGGCTCATCTCGACGGGATAATTCTCGAACGACATCGAGTACTGCTGCTGGAACAGCGGCTTGAGGTACGCCTCGATCGCCGGGTCGTAGCTCGGCCTCGTCACGAACCCGTGCCCCTCGACGGTCGTGCGGATGTCGCCCTCCTCCACCACGACCTCGCCGGCCTTGATGACGTACCGCGGGTGGGCGAACATCTTCGCGATGTCCTTGCTCCGGTTGTAGATCGCCACGTCCGCGTCCGCCCCGACGCCCAGGTGTCCCTTCTGCGGCAGGCCCAATGTCCTCGCCGGGCCGGCGCTCGTGATGATCGCGATCTCGCTCAGCGTGTACTCCCGCGTCAGGTCGGCGAGGCACGTCCGCGCCTTCGCCTTCTCCGGCAGCTTCGCGAACTCCTCCTTGCGGAACGTCGCGTCCATCAGCAGTTGCAGGATTTCGGGATATCGCCAGAAGCTCGCCCCGTTCGGGTGGTCGGTCGTCAGCGACACCCGCCACGGGTCGTCGATGAGCAACAGCAACTCCAGCCCGGCCGCCCACTGCACGGCGTTGACGATGTTCTTCTCCCGGTAGACGTAGGGCACGACGCCGCAGCCGGTTTCGTTCTCGACGTCGATGTTGCCCCACTTCTTGCCGGTGAGCTGGTACAGCAGGTACTGCCACGGCCCGTCGGCGGACAGCGTGACCGTGTTGCCGAACAGCACCGCCCCGGCGTCGGTCGTCAGGTTCTTGTGCGCGTTGAAGTAGTCCGCGATGACGGGGGCCTCCGAGCGGATCGACTCCCAGTCGTCGCCGCCGTAGGCGTGGTACTGGAGGTGGGCCATGTGCGCCCGGTGGCTCTCGAGCGTCTTCATCGTCTCCAGCGTGGTCGAGACGTTCCCCGGCGCGCCGAGGTTGTTGCAGTGCAGGTGAACGGGGTGCGGGATGTTTAACTCGTCCACGATGCGGGCCATGCTCGACACGATCTTGCCCGCGGTCAGCTTCTTGTACCCCTCGACCACATCGCTCAGCTGCTTCGCGTCCTTGCCCCACTTCCACGCGGCGACGCCGCCGGGGTTGACGCACTTCACGCCGTACCCCTTCGCCGCCCACAGGTACCACGCGACGACTTGCTTCGCCCGCTCGAACTCGTCGTTCTCCAACAGGTCCAGGACGACCTCGTTGTTCCCCATCAAGACGCAGCACGCCTTGTCCACGATCGGCGTGTCGTGCAGCTCCTCGTGCGTGTGCTTGGCGCTCAGCACCGGCACGGCCGCCTCGTTCACCGTCGTCCAGCCCATGCCGGCGTACAGGTAGCCGGTCGCGTAGGTGGTCGGCGTCGTCCCGCCGACGCCGGCCCGCCGCGTCGCCGACCGGAGGATCGGCACGGCCCGCCGGTGCTCCTCCGGGATCATGGAGCGGGCGAAGTTGAGCGCCGCCCCGGCGACGTGCGTGTGGACGTCCACCCCGCCGGGGAAGACGACCATCCCGGTGGCGTCGATGGTCCGCCCGCCCTCGCCGGCCGCGACGACCTTCCCGCCGTCGAGGACGATGTCCTTGACGACGCCGTCGATCCCGTTCGCCGGGTCGTAGACCGTCCCGCCCTTGATCCGCAGCATGGGCACTCCAAAAAAACCGATTTCACCGCGGAGGGCACGTGAGGGCACATGAGGAAAACCAAGAGAGATTTCAAAGACCGGGTTTTGAACTCTCTTTTGTTTTCTCTCGTGCCCTCATGTGCCCTCTGCGGTGAAAATTCTTCTAAGCCATCGCCATCAGCGCGTCGGTCGTCGGGTACCACGCCGGCTTCGCCCGGACGGCGGCGACGATCCGCCGCAGCACGTCCTCGTCCGTCGGGTACGGGGACACCAGCGGCGGGCGGAGCGGCATCGGCACCTCGTCCATCCGGTACGCCGTGCCGGGGGCGCTGATGCCGGTCGCGGCCGTCGTGATGTGGACCCTCGCCAAGCGGCTCGTGTGCGTCACCTTCGGGTCGAGGACGATCGTGTTCGTCCGCGCCAGGTGGTCGATCGCCGGCTGCGGCATCGTCGCGCCGGGGTCGGCCCCGATGATGATCGTCGCGTCGTTGTCGCCGCGGACCAGCACGTCCACCGTCGAGAACTCGCCGGGGTTGTTCCGCGGGTAGCCGCGGCTCAGGTTCACCGCGAACGGGTAGCCGGTCGTGTACCGGATGACCACGTCCGCCCCGGTCACGTTCCCGTGGCCCCGCATCGGCATCGTCACGAACTTCGTGAACGCGTTCAGCTCCGCCGCCAGCGTCATCGCGGCGGCGGAGTTCATGTGTTTACCTCGCGTCATCGACAGGCCCATGCCGAAGAACAGCACGCCGAACTTCGCCTTCTTCATCCGGTCCGCGAGGTCGCGGAGCTGTTCCATCGACAGCCCCGTCTCGGCGACGGACGACTCATCGACGCGGTGGCCCTTCACGATGGCGCGGAGGGCGGTCAGCACCTCGAAGTCCTTGCCCGGCCGGACCTGGAGGAAGATGTCGGCGGCCTTGGAACTCGGCGTCTCGCGGATGTCCACGAGGACCATGGTGCGGTCCTTGCGGCCGTTCGGGACGTGCTTGCCCTTCGGCATGAGCGCGTACTTCGTGAAGTGCCGCGGGTGGCACTCGGCCGGGTTGCCGCCCCAGTAGATGATGAGGTCGGCCCGGTTGCGGACTTCGCCCAAGGTACAAGATGCTTTCCCGCCCAACTGGGCGGCGATCTCGGTGGGGCCGTGTCACAACGACGTGTGGCTGTCGATGATGCCGCCGGTCATCTCGGCCAGCGACACGGCCTGCCGGGTGGCCTCGCACGTCGTGTTGCTGAGGCCGTACACCAGCGGCATGTGCGCGTCGTACAGGTAGTTCGCGGCGACCTCGATGGCTTCTTCGACGGTGGCTTCCTGGCCGTCGATGAGGGCGTCCGGGTAGTCCCGCTCGGCGGTGTGGTTGAGGAACCACGACTTGCCGAGGACGCACGCGGCCTTCGTCTCGACGATCCGCGTCTCGTTCGAGTGCAGCTCGATGTCGTCGCAGACGCACCCGCAGAAGGTGCAGGTCGCGTTCTTGGTGACGGTCAGTTCCATGAGGGCCTCATAGTAGTAGGCACACTCCGTGTGCCGTTTGCTGCGGGGTCGCAACAACGTCGTGCCGCTCGCCGCGGCATAGTAGTAGGCACACTCCGTGTGCCGTCTGCTACGGGGCGCAGCGGCTCGGACGAACTCTCCGGGCGCATGAACGAGACGGCACGCGGAGTGTGCCTACTACTTTGTGTCGCCGTCCGAACCGGACGGCTTCACAAACGTTCACCCCAGCTCGCGGCCGACGCAGCTGCCGCGGATGCGGCGGGGCATGTACCGCCCCTCCGCGATCTCTTCCCACGGCTTCACGTCGGCCGGCGGTTGCGCCGGCGTCGGGTCGAGGTCCGGGCCGTCCGGGTTCGGTTTCGCGTTCATATGGTCCTCCGCTTCGCGGTTAAATCAGTTCCAGGTCGATCTCCCACCCCTTCGACTGCGGCATCCCCGTGCCGTCGGTGTCGCCGCCCATGAGCTTGCACGTCGGCGGGCCGTAGGGCACGAACGCCATCCCGCGGGGCACGTTCCCATCTTTGCAGACGAACTCCGCTTCGCCGTGGTCGGTTCGGACGAGGACCTTGCTGCCGCTGGGGATGTTCCGCTCCTTCAGGTCGTCGGCGTGGACGGTCAGTGTCGTCGTCATGGTGCGGTAGTCGTCGTGGTCCTTGCCGATGTTGACTTGCTGCCCCTGCTTGCTGGTGCGGATCGGGAACAGGAGCAATCGCGGCAACGGCATGTCGGCGCACCGGGGACGAGTTTTCAAGGTGGGACAGTGGCAGGTTTATAAAATGTCGGCACACCCGACCACGGACTTCATTCCAGAATGGCCCGCCGATGACCGAGCTATATAGCCGCCGGTTTACCGGCGGGGTTTTCCGAACGCCGAAACCCCGCCGGTAAACCGGCGGCTATATTGGAACCCGCCGCGTGCGAATCAACAACGTCCCCATCGAAGACACGTTCGCCGAAGCTTTCCCCATCACCGGAACCCGGCTCGTCGTCACGGCCGAGGAGACGGCCTGGGCGCACACCGCCGGGCAGGTCGCCACCGGCTACGCCGCGTCCGTCATCGGCTGCGACGTGGAGGCCGGCGTCGAGCGCGAACTGTCGCCGGATGAAACGCCCGACGGCCGGCCGGGGGTCGCGCTGCTGTTCTTCGCGTTCAGCCGCGACGCACTTCAGAAGGCGCTCATCAACCGCGTGGCCCAATGCATCCTGACGTGCCCGACGACGGCGTGCTACAGCGGCCTCGTCGGCGACGCGGGGAAGAACATCAAGATCGGCGGGGCGCTGCGGTTCTTCGGCGACGGCTGGCAGGTCAGCAAGCGGCTCGACGGGCTGCGGTACTGGCGCATCCCGACGATGGACGGCGAGTTCCTCTGCCAGGACGTGTTCGGCACGGTGAAGGGCGTCGCCGGCGGGAACTTCCTCATCCTCGGCACGACTCAGAAGGCCGCCCTCGTCGCGGCGGCGGCGGCGGTGGCGGCGATCAAGCAGGTGCGGAACGTCATCATGCCGTTCCCCGGCGGGATCGTGCGGGCCGGGAGCAAGGTCGGCAGCAAGTACAAGGCGCTGAAGGCGAGCACGAACGACGCCTACTGCCCGACCTTGCGGGGAAGCGTGCCGACGAAGCTGCCGGACGGCGCGAACGCCGTGTACGAGATCGTCATCGACGGGTTGGACCTTGCGAGCGTCGAGACGGCGATGAAGGTCGGCGTCGAGGCGGCGTGTCGGCCGGGCGTCGTCGGCATCACCGCCGGGAACTACGGCGGCACGCTCGGGCCGTTCCACATCTACCTGCACGGCAAGAAACCCGCGTGACCGGCCGGGTCCGGGGTGGTATGCTCGCCGAATCCCCCCCATCCCGGAGCCGCCATGAAGCACCTCCCCCTCCTCGTCGTCCTCGCGGCCGCCGCCCCGGCGGCGGCGCAAGACGTGAAGCGCGACATCCCCTACGCCGAGAAGCCGCACGAGCGGCAGGTCCTCGACGTGTACGCCCCGGCCGGCGCGAAGAACCTCCCCGTCGTGTTCTGGATTCACGGCGGCGGGTGGCAGGTCGGCGACAAGAAGGAAGTGCAGCTCAAGCCGCAGGCGTTCACCGAGAAGGGGTTCGTGTTCGTCGCGACGAACTACCGGCTGCTGCCGCACGTCGAGATGGGCGAGCTGATCCGCGACGTGGCGAAGGCCGTCGGCTGGACGCACAAGCACGTCGCCGGGCACGGCGGCGACCCGGCCAAGCTCTTCATCATGGGCCACTCGGCGGGGGCGCAACTGGCGGCGATCCTGTGTACGGACGACCGCTACCTGAAGGCCGAGGGCGTGCCGCTGACGGCGGTGAAGGGGTGCGTGCCGGTGGACGGCGACACCTACGACATCCCGGCGATCATCGCGACGGCCGAGGCCCGGTGGGCGGCGCACGGGCTGCCGCGGGCGAAGTTCGGCCACCGGGAGAAGTTCGGCAACGACCCGGCCAAGCACAAGGACTTCTCGGCCGTCACGCACGTCGCGAAGGGCAAGAACATCCCGCCGTTCCTGATCCTGTACGTGGCGGACCACCCGGACGTGAGCGCGCAGGCGCAACGGCTGAACCGGGCGCTGAAGGAGGCGGACGTGCCGGTGGCGCTGTACGGCGGGCGGGACACGACGCACGGCCGGATCAACGCCGACCTCGGCAAGCCGGACGACCCCGGGACGAAGGCGGTGTTCGAGTTCGTGGGGAAGCACAAGTAGGGTAGGCATCGCCCAGCCGTGGCGGTGGCGGTGGACGAGTGGTGAAAAACGCCGGGGAAACGCCCACACCGCCACCGCCGCCACCGCCACGGGTGGCCCCGTGGCGGAATCGCCACCTGGGTTGACGCGACGGTTATAATGTCCTTTTGTACACACTCCCGGCCGGCGTCGCATTTTCTGCCCGGTCCCGAATTCCAACACTCTGGCAAAATTTCATCAAACGGTGGTGGCAGCACGTTGTTCGGCTTGTTACGGTGTTGATGGTTGTGAGACGCACTTCAAGGGGAATGGCATGTTCGCCCGCCGCAAAGACCTTCGCAAGAGGCCGATTGCCACCCGTTGAAGCTGACGCAACTGGAGCCGCGGGACGTGCCGGCCCTGTGGTCGCTGCAACTGCTCTCGCCCTCGGCCGGCGACCCCGGCGACACGGCCGCGACGCACTCCGGCGGGTTGACGCTCAGCACGACGACCATCGAGGCCCCGAACCCCGTAGACGCGGTCATGATGGCGCTCAGCGGGACGGTTCACGCCACCGTTCCCGGCGCGGCGTACAGCTACCCGTTCCCGAGCTCGGCGTACAGCCCGTATCAGGACGGGAACACGGTCGTGGTGCGGTTCGAGGACTTCGCGGCGGCCGCGCCGGGGCAGTGCGACTGGGACTACAACGACCGGTCGTGGACCGTCGCCGTCGAGTTGGTCAACCCCGGCCCGCCGGTCCCGCCGTCGCCCCCTACCACGCCGCCGACGGTCCCTCCGACCAGCCCGCCCACGTCGCCCCCGACGAGTCCACCGCCGTCGCCCCCGACCTCCCCGCCGACCAGCCCGCCGCCGACGAGTCCTCCGGTCGGGACGATCAGCGTGACGACGACGAACGGGGTCGAGGGGTCCCAGGCCGGGACGTTCACGATCATCCGGACCGGCGACCTGAGCCAGCCGGTGACGGTCACGTTCACCCTCGGCGGCACGGCCGTGCCGGGCGAGGACTACACGCAGGTCGCGTGGGCGGTGACGTTCGAGGCGGGCCAGGCGGAAGCCGACGTCATCATCCAGAACTGGGACGACGGGGTGGCGGACGGGGACGAGACGGTGCTGCTGACGCTCGACCCGGTGGAGGGGTACGAGATCCCGGCCGTGCCGACGGAGTCGATCCTGATCGCCGAGCCGATCCCCGGCGTGCCGCCGACCATCCCGGTCCCACCCCCGCCGCCGCCGCCCCCACCTCCTCCGCCCCCGCCCCCGCCCCCGCCGGGTTCGGTCGGGGACTACGTGTGGTTGGACGCCAACCAGAACAACACGCAAGACGAGGGCGAATCGGGCGTTCCCGGCGTGACCGTCAACCTGTACGCCTCGCCGGCCGGCTACCTCGGCGAGTTGCTGCAAACCGTGGTCACCGACGCCGCGGGACACTACGAGTTCTCGGGCGTCGAGGTCGGCGCGTTCCACCGCATCGAGTTCGTGAACCCGGACCCGTCCGTGTTCGAGTTCGTGTACCAATACGCGGGTACGACGAAGCTGAACGACAGCGACGCGATCTACGTCGAACCCGAGAGCGGGCTGTACGGGTTCACACACGACTTCGTGCTCCAAGCCGGTGAGACGGACATGACGATCGACGCGGGGTTGAAGACGAATGCGACCCTCGGCGACGCTTACGTTTCGGGCCGCGTATGGGAAGACCAGAATCAGGACGGCATTCAAGACTACGGCGAACCGGGTATCCCGGACGATACCGTGAAGCTCGTCCGGCCCAACGGTGAGGTCGTGCGGACGACAAGTACGAACGAGAACGGCGACTACTCCTTCGCATTCGTCCCATCGGGCGAGTACGCAGTGCAATTCGCCGTGCCGGATGGGAAACCCTTTACCGATTTCAGCCCGCCTGATGTCGGATCGGACGACGCGATCGACAGTGATGTCATCATGGCCGACGGCCGGACAGCCGTGTTCGCGCTCAACCCACAGGGCAATAAGAAACAAGACGGAGGTAAGTTCGACGAAACCAAGCCGATAGTCATCTTGGTCAATGTGTCCGGCCAACAAGTCGGGAAGGAAGGGCTGCGAGTTGCCAAATGGAGTGGCGCGTTTTCGGGCGTTAAGAAGGTGGACGCGAACGGAAATCCTGTGCTAAAGAACGGCCAAGAGCAATGGGATCCCGTGATGCGGGGACTCGACCCCGGCACGAACCACGACTTCATCGACCGCGACCCGGACCGGTTCAACGTCTACGTGTACGACTCCACGTCCTGGAACGCGGGGGTCGCGATGATCGAGGTGGACCTCTCGACCGAGAACGTCCAGGAGTTCAAGGAATACAACGATGCCCCGACCACCATCCGTCTCGTCCGCTACACGAATGCATACAACCAGAAAACGGGTTGGTACTGGTCGGACTCGCAACTGCTGACGGCCGCATACGGCGGAAAGACCCCCAACGGCACGTTCCTGGGTTTTTTTGACGACACCTACACGGCAGAACAGGTAGGAAAAGACGAGGCCGGGCCGAGTGCGACCCAAACGTACCAGAAGAACGGGTACACGTTCGCCCTGCAGGATAGAACGCACGGGATTGCCCTGGGCGGCGACGTGGTCGTGACCTACAAGAAAGGCGCGCAGACCGCAACGACTCGCGGTAAGGCAGCGGTGAAGAAAGTGGTTGACGTAAACGTGGTTCTCGCCACCCCGAGACCTGCCGGGTACATCGACCTCGACTATGACAATTGGGTGCGGTCGGCCCACCAACTCTACGCCCAGGTCGGCATCCGGCTGAATTTCCCAGCCAAGCCGAGAGAACTGCCGGCCCCCAACAACGTGACGCTGGGCAACGGGATCGACTTCCCAGACCGAGAATACCAGAACCCAACAGACACAACCTACTGGATGACGCAGGAGCAGAAAAACTTGCTTGACGGGACGAACTACCGCCAGGCCAAAAAGATCACCGTTGTGATCGGTTCGTATTTCGTCAACAGTATGGGCACGGTTGGTGACACATTGGCCCAATCTTTCACCCTGGCCGGCGTGCCACAGGCCCAATACGCGGACAGCATAATTGTTGCCGGAAATAAGGCCGGTGCTGATATGTACGTCCTAGCCCACGAGATCGGCCACGTACTGCTCAACGACCGCTACCATCCTGGGGGCGAAAGCAATCCAGGCTGGGCGGACAAACTTAACCTGATGGTTTCTGGAAACTTTGCGAAACGGCTGTCTGACTTCGGTGGTGATCGTAACTTGGGAGTTCTCGAATCCCGGCGGTTTACGAAAGAACAAGAAGAACAGATGTGGGCGCTGCGGGACAAGGTTGTGATTTTCGACCCGCAGTAGGATTTGGGGGATTTTCACGCCACGCTCGGCTGCACATAGCCTGTGGCACGGGTCTCACATGAAGATGCCATCCAAGTGTTTTTGCACCCTGTTGATTGTTGCCACATTAATCGGTGGGCTTGTGGCACTGCTTGTGCGATCCGGTGAGCAGGTACATCCAATCCAGCAAGCGGACGTGAAACAGTTCCAGCGCGTGGGCGGCAGTTTGGATGTCCCAGGACCACCGGTTGACCGGCGGCGGTTGGGGGGCTGGACGCCGAGCAGCGAACTGCCCCAGTCGGAGATTGAAGACTCGATCCGCGGTTTGCTGAATCGGACCGAGTTCTGGGAGCCGTGGGACGAAGTGTTCGCTGACTACGGCGAGCGGGCTCTGCCGCTGCTGGAGCGGATCGCCGCCGACCCGACCACTGGCTCAATCCGGTTTGGCAACCTGATGGGCTCCAGACTGGTGGTCAAGCGCCACCCGCACCGGTTCATGCCGTACGCGATCAAGCGGGCCGCCGACGGTGACGTCCGCATCCAGCATACGGTCTTCTTCTTCCTCGCCCGGCAGGACGTGGACCCGTCGGTCCTCCCGCTCTTGGTCAGTGGGTTGTACAGCGAGGACTACATCGTGGTCTACAAGGTCGCCGAGGCAATCGCGGACAAATTCGGCACGCGAAACGAACTGGTCGTGTTCGACCTATGGTTGCAACAGCATCGGGACAAGCCGGACCCGGCCAAGACGTTCGAGGCGGTCATGGCCGCCCGCAACCGACTCGCAGATCGTCTGGACCGCAAGTAATGCGTCGGCATTCAAAAATGAGTCATGAATTGCGGCATTAATGACCCGACGCGCTTTCATCGCAACCCACACAGCCCCGCGATTCGTAAAAACTTCACTACCACTGGGTTCGCACTCTGGTGCCGCGCCCGGCATCGCCTCGGCCCGTTCCGGGGCCGGTGGCTCGGGGGCCTCGTACCCCTCCACGCAGATCGGCGACGGCGTCCGCGGCCCGGGCACCCACGCCCGCTTGCCGGGGCGAAACGACCGCGACCTTCGATGCCCGGCCTTGCGATGCCCGGCCCCACGGGGTCCGCCGTCAGTGCCCGCGGCGGATGTCGGACGGCGGGTAGCGGACCTCGACGCGGTACACCTTCTTCACCCGGCACTTGATCTCCCACGTGTCCGGGTCGATCCGCTCCGGGACCTCCAACTTGTGCAGGTCCACCGTCGCGTGGAACCCCCGCTCGGAGAACACGTCGATCATCATCCGCAGCGCCAGCGGGTCGTCCAACAGCGGCTCCTCCAGGTTGATCTGCGCGTGCCCGGACATGGCGTGCGCCCGCACGATCGGGATCATCTTCGCGTCGATCAGGCCGACCACCGTGCGGAACAGGTCCGCGTTCCCCGTGTGGTACTGCTCCAGCCGCTTCACCAGGTCCTGCCGGGCGTGCAGGGCCAGTTGCGTCGCCACCGGGATCGTCTGGATCAGGTCGAACACGCCGGGGCTGAGCTCCAGCGAACTCTGATACGTGAACTCGCGGACGATGTTCGCCTGCACCGCCGGCAGGTCGCCGGCCGCGTCGATGAAGTGGAAGTGGAAGATCTTCCGCAGAGATTGCAGGGCGTCGAACGTCGTGTCCTTGAACGCCTTGTACCGCTTCCGGCACAGCACCGGGTCGAGGTCCGTCACCCGCTCCTCCAGCAACTCGCCGATGCCGGACTCGCGGACCTGGCGGTTGTGCTCGCGGATCTCGCGGCCCCGCTTCAGTTGCCGCTCGACGCTCACGTCCTCCGTCACGAACAAGAGCGCGATGCGGAACATCGGCTTGCCGTCGCCGTCGGCCGTGCCCGCGGCGGGGTCGAGGAGCTTGTGGTAGAACAGCTTCAGGAATTCGACCTGCACCTTCGTCCGCGGGAACCCGTCCACGATCACGCCGTCGCGGTACTGCGGGTCGAGCAGTTCTTCGAGCAGTAACCCGATCACCTCGCGGTCGCCGACCATCTGCCCGGCGTTCTTCAGCGCCGTCGCCTGGGGCGTGGTGAGCAGGTTGCTGATGACGACCGGCGGGGCGGTGATGTCGCGGGCGGTGGCGATGAACGGCGTGTTCGTCCCCTTCCCGGCCCCCGGCGCGCCGCCGAGCCAGATGAACTCCTGCGGGAACGCGAGTTGCCCGCCGTGCCGGGCCTTGAGGTCGGCCCAGACCGCCGGGAAGATGAGCTGCGCGTCCTTGATTTCCAGGTCGGCGTGCGACGTCGGCGGGCGGCCCGGCGGCGGGGGTTGGAGTTCGCTCACGGCCACTCCTGGCGGAAGGGTGAAAACGGCGAACGCGATCCGCCGCGGGGTGCGGGTTCGATTTTAGGGTATTTCCTCCACCGAGGCACCGGCGGCGTCCGACCGGTGGCCGGAAACGCGGCCGGCCGCCGGGGTCTTTCGATCCCCGGCGGCCGGCGCGGTGCGAGACGCGTCTCGACTTAGGCTGCCGTCGCCCGGTTGCGGAGCGTCCGGCGGATTTGCGAGAGGCCGACGCACGCCATGCCGATGCCGAGCATCAGCACGGACGGCGGGGCCGGGACGGGGTTGGTCGAAGACCCCCGGAGGACCGCCCACTCCTCGATCCCGTCGTTCGTCCCGGACCCGCCCGGCGGCGTCCCGAAGTGTGAGTACAGGATCACGTTGTTGGTCGGCCCGGTGAACGAACTGTCCCGCACGTACAGGAACATGTCGCCCGACCCGCTCCCGGCGTTGAGGGAGTAGTCGAGCTTGATCTCGTGGGACGACGAATTGATCGTGGCGTTGTTGAGCCGGAAGACTTCGGTGGCCCCGGCGAACGAGATCACCGCATTCGCCGAGACCGTCGCCGCGCTCAACCCCGTGTGAAGCATGTCGGTATTGGCCTGGAAGATCTGAATCTGGTTGAGCGAGAGGGTCGGGTTGGCCGTGGTCTGGTTGATGTCTAGGAGGAACTGCCGATAGGCGACGCCCGAGATCGTCACCACCGGAATGTCCGCCAACGAGATGGCGTGCGTAAAGCTGCCGAACTTTGTGTCGAGGGGCGAGTTGCCTTGATTCGTCGGAATACTCGTGTTGTACCCCTGCTCCGTATCGTTGTTTCCTTGAGCTTGAACCCGTACGAAGGCGTCGATGACCCCCGTGCCGGTCGATTGGTCGGGAACTTGTTGGACGATGAACTGGCCGCCGATGGCCCCGGAGTGGTTGTCGAGGATGTTGTTCGCGCCGGCCGTCGTCAGGTCGATGAAGGCGGCGCGGGCGTCGGCCGTGAACCCCAAGAACATCGCGATCGCGATTGCAAACATGATGCGGCGCATCATGGTAGACCTCCTGATTCGGACCCGTCCCGGATCGAGTCACTGACTCGGGAGACGAGTTCCTTGTTGTGGGTAATGCGTGACAGGAACGGCATAGGTCCGCTAGCACGGGGCCGGCGTGACCGAAATCATTCACGCCACCCGCGGGGGTCTGAAGAGGTAGGAGGTTGCCGGGACGGCATCGCAGTCGTCGGTCGCCGGGAGCGGACCGCCCGCCGAGGGCGGGAGGGGGAGGACAAAGGCCGTCCACGTGCCGACCACTTGCACCGCGTTCGGCCCGCCGCCGGTCGAGGCGGGAGCGCCCGCGGAGCCGTTCGACATGTGTTGGACCGGCAGACGGTCGGTCGGTCGGTCGTCGTCGCGGATCGGTTCCGCGGCATCCGTCGGGCGGCCGACAGTATCGTCGAGGGAGACCGAGCCGGTTCGTTCCGCCCGCGGTTGGTAACCCGCGTCGGCGCGAGCGGCGAACGCACCGATCATCGAAACGATCAGCACCGTTCGGGCAACGGTAAATGAGGGCGAGCCGAGCACGATTGAGTACCGGTTGGGGAAGGCCCGGCTGTCCGGTTTCCGTACACGCCGCGAAGTTCACGAACGAGGTGAAGCCGTCGCGTGTAAGGAAAAACCGAAAAGCCGAACCTGATCCGACTCAATTTTTCTCTAACACTCGTTAGTAAAGCCAGATTATGAACGAACGACAAGGGAAATCTACTGCGACGCATGGACATTAATAAATTTGTAATGAATTTGAAACGACCTGCTTCCTCCGGTTGACGGCATAGGTGGCGGACTCCGGCGGGGGTGTAGTCGCTGGACGCGAGACGGGTCATCGAACACAATGAGGCTGTCGTGCTACACGACCCCTCTCGTTGTTCGCCCGGGCCGACATGAGTAACGTTCACCCCCTCCCGAAGTACCAGCGGGTCGCGGACGCCATCGAGGGCGAGATCCGCGGCGGCAAGTGGGACGGCGGCAAGATGCCGAGCGTCCGCGAGGTGGCGTCCGCCCACCGGGTGTCGATCGTCACGGCGTCGCGGGCCATCCAGGTCATCCGCGACAAGGGGCTGATCCGGACCGTCGAGCGGGCCGGCACGTTCCGGATGCCGGCCCCGACCGCGGACACGTTCGCCCTCATGATCCGCGTCACCCACGGCGTCCTCGCCGGGGAAGTGTTCAGCGCCGTCCGGCACGGGTTCGAGCGGTTCGCCCGCCGCAGCCCGATGCACCTCGTCAGCGACGCGTTCCAGCTGGCCGCCGGGATGACGCCGGCCGACGCGACGGCCGCGGCCGGGGCGGCCGTCGCCAGCGGCATCGACGGCGTCTTCCTGTTGCCGTCCCGCGCCAGCGCGGCCGAGGCCGCCCTGGAGGCGACGTTCCTGGACGGCTGCCGCGCCGCCGGGCTGCCGGTCGTGCTGATCGAGCGGAACCTCCGCGGCCGGGACGAGCTGGAGCACGACCTCGTCGCGCTGGACGACGTGGGCGTCACGGCCGCGTGTACGCGGCACCTGATCGCGCTGGGCCGCAAGCGGATCGGCATCGCCGTCGCGTCGCCGACGAGCAGCCACCGGCACCGCGTCGCCGGCTACCTGCTCGGGCTTCAGGCGGCCCGGAAGCGGGCGGGCGACCTGCCGCCGGTCGTGCTCCACACGCCGGAGGAGCACCCGACGCCGCGGGTCGGCGAGTTCCTGGCGGACGAGGTCGTCGCCAAGCAGCTCGACGCGATCGTCTGCTACCACGACTACATCGCCCTGAGCGTCATGGTGGAACTCCTCCGCCGCGGCCGGCGGGTCCCGGCCGACGTGGCGATCATCGGGTTCGAGAACCTCCAGGCGGCGTCCGTGGCCGCCCTCGGGCTGACGACGTGCGAGTACCCCGGCGAGGCGATGGCCGAGCACGCCGTCCGGCTGTTGCACGAGCGGCGGGCGGCCCCGGACCGGCCGCCGGTCACGGTCGTCGTGCCGACGCGGCTCATCGTCCGCGGCAGCACCGACCCGACCGCCGGCCGATGACGGCGCGCGACACACTGTAACAGACGCGGGTGGCGAACATGGACCGACGGGTGGACGTGGCGGTCGTCGGCGGCGGGATCGTCGGCCTGGCGTTCGCCTGGGAGGCGGCCCGGCGGGGGAAGGCTGTCGCCGTGTTCGAGCGGTCGCCGCGGGCGGCCGGGGCGTCGGTCCGGAACTTCGGCATGGTCTGGCCGGTCGGCCAGCCGCCCGGCGAGCTGCACGACACGGCGCTGCGGAGCCGGCGGCGGTGGCTGGACCTGCGGGACGCGGCCGACATCTGGGTGGGCGAGTGCGGCTCCCTGCACGCCGTCCACGCGGCCGACGAGTGGCGGGTACTGCAAGAGTTCGCGGCGGTCTCGGCCGCCCCGTGCGAACTCCTGTCCGCCGCCTCGACGGTCGAACGGTTCCCGGCGGTGAACCCGGCCGGGCTACACGGCGCGCTGTACAGCCCGACCGAACTGGCCGTCGATCCGCGGCAGGCGATCGACCGGCTCGCCCTCTGGCTCGCGGAACGGCACGGCGTCGATGTCCTGTTCCGCACCGCCGTCGTCGGCATCGACATGCCGCGGGTGCGGACCGCGGCCGGCGACACGTGGACGGCCGACCGCGTCCTCGTCTGCTCCGGGGCGGACTTCGAGACGCTCTTTCCGAAGGAGTTCGCCGCGACCCCGCTGCGGCGGTGCAAGTTGCAGATGATGCGGACCGCGCCGCAGCCGAACGGGTGGCGGCTCGGCCCGCACCTGGCCGGCGGGCTGACGCTCGGCCACTACCCGGCGTTCGAGGCGTGCCCGTCGCTGCCGGCGGTGAAGGCGCGGTTCGCCGCCGAGTACCCGGAGTACGGCCGGTTCGGCATCCACGTCATGGCGGCGCAGAACCACCTCGGCGAGGTCGTGATCGGCGACTCGCACGAGTACGACGACGAGATCGCGCCGTTCGCCAGCGACCGGATCGACGAGTTGATCCTGGCGTACCTCCGCAAGATGCTCGTGCTGCCGGACGCCCGGATCGCGGCCCGGTGGAGCGGCGTCTACGCGAAGCACCCGACGCGGCCCCTCTTCACGCTCGAACCGCAGCCCGGCTGCCACGTCGTCGCGAGTCCCGGCGGCGCGGGCATGACGCTCTCGTTCGGCTTCGCCGAGGCGTGGTGGGACCGGAATTAATTCGCCCCGAACGACGACCCCCCGCCGATCTCACCGACCCGGTTTTCACCCCGAAGGGGTGGGAGATGTCAGCCCAGGGCAAGGGCCGCAGGCCCGCCGCCCTGGGTGGGGACCCCAACCACCCCGCAGGCTGAAAGCCTGCGACAAGGCGGTCCCAGACACGCACGTGTCCCCGCACCCCCGCGCCCAGGGCGTCGCCCTGGGCTGAGCGCTCCCAGGCTTTCAGCCTGAAAACCGCGCGACGAGATGCCCGTGTCCCTGTCCGCGGCGGCCGTATCATTTGGGTATCCGCCGTCGTTCTTCGGACCCGCCGCCGTGTCGAAACCCCGCCTCATCCTGATCCTGCTACTGACCGTGACCGCCAGCGCCGCCGGCGGGTTCCTCGCGAACGCGCTCCGCGCCCGGAAGCAACCGGACCCCGTTCCGGCCGTGGACACGAAGCTCGCGCCCGTGCCGCCGTTCAAGCTCACGGAACGCGGCGGCCGGACCGTCACGAACGATGACTTGAAGGGGAAGGTCTGGGTCGCGTCGTTCGTGTTCACCCGCTGCACCGGGCCGTGCCCGGCGGTCGCGGCCACGCTCGCGCGGTTGCAGGGCGAACTCGCGGACGTGCCGGAGCTGCGGCTCGTCACGTTCACCATCGACCCGGACCGCGACACGCCGGACGAGCTGAAGAAGTACGCCGACCACTTCCGCGCCGACAAGGACCGGTGGCTGTTCCTCACCGGGCCGGAAAAGGAGATTCACGCCCTCGCGAACGACGGGTTCCTGCTGCTCGCGAAGCGGCACGCCGACGGCAAGCCGGGCGAGGAGTTCGACCATTCCTCCCGCATCGTGCTGGTGGACAAGGCCGGCGTCATCCGCAACTACTTCAACGGCGTCGCCGACCGCACCGGCGGCCCGGACGGGTACGAGGACGGGCTGAAGCAGTTGAGCGCCCGGGTGAGAAAGTTGGCGAAAGAGTAACCGCCGGCTTCCCGGCGGCGCATCGTGTTCTACGCTTCGGCGTCTCGCCCCCGCCGGAGTCGGTCATGTCGCTCAGCGAACTGGTCTGCGACCTCAGCCTGGACCGCCTGCGGCGGTTCACCCCCGCGAAGTACACGAGCCTCGACCCGCACGACCTGCACGTCCTCGCCGATTCCGGCAAGGACGCGGAGGCGATGTTCGAGGTCGCGCACCGGTGCGAGACCGGCACGGACACGGCCCGCAACCTGCCGCTGGCGGCCACGTGGTACGAGCGGGCGGCCGGCCACGGCCAGGCGTGCGCCGCGTTCAACCTCGGCCTGATGCTGTGCGAGGGGCCGGCCGCGTTGCGGGACGAGGTGCGGGCGGCGAAGTGGGTCCACTACGCGGCCGAGCGGGGCTTCCCGGAGGCGGCGTTCGCCCTCGGCACGTTCTTCCACACCGGCCGCGGGGTGACGAAGAACCACCACGAGGCGATCCACTGGTACCGCGTGGCGACGAAGCAGGGCTACCGCCCCGCGAAGCTGAACCTGGGGTCGCTGTTGGTCGCCGGCGAGAACGTGAAGCCGAACCACCTGGACGCGGCGCAGCTATTCCGCGAACTGGCGAAGTCCGACCACCCCGGCGGCATGGCGAACTTCGGCCTGATGCACGACCGCGGCTGGGGCGTGCCGGAGAATCCGGGGCTGGCGGTGAAGTGGTACCTGGAGGCGGCGGAGCACGCCGTCCCGCAGGCGATGTACCACCTGGGGAAGCTCCACCTCGACGGCCGCGGCGTGGCGCAGGACGCGGCGACGGCGATCGACTGGCTGAACCGTGCCGCGGAGGCCGGGTCCGAGGACGCCGCGTCGGCGCTCGGCGAGATGCTGGTGGTGGAGTGAGGGGCGCTACGCCCGGTCCAGCTCGGCGCGGAATTCGTCGATGCCCGCACAGACGGAAGCCGTGTGAAGGAGTGCCTTTAGCCGGGTCAAGTCGGTCAACTCGTTCACCCGATTCACTACGCTCGCCGGGAGAGGGCCGAAGCGGGCATCAAGCACGGACAACAAGTATTCCCGCGACACGCGCAGACTTATTTCCGCTTCGGCCTTCGCAGTGGCCTTCGCCGTAGCTTCTTCGATTTCCCATTCAATCAGTGGAAACTGGACCATTCCCTTTCCTCCACGAAAGCGGTTCAGGAGCATTCGGTCGAACACCAGACTCGCCAGGATCAGCGTCACACTTTGAAGGCTGTCACGCGCCGTTGCATCGTCCACGACCGCGATCCGGTCCCAGCAGACGTTCAGCAATTCTTCGGGCTCCCGCGCCGTCCGCGTCAACGGCAACCACGGGACCAACCCCACGTCGTTGAATTGTAACAGGTCGTCGTCGGAAAGGTCCCACAACCGCACGACCGGCCACGTCCCCGTCAGCCGCGTCGAGCCGCGCGGGCTGGCCCGCTCGACGCCGCCCGCCAGTTGAACGTTGCCCTTCGGCCGCAGCACGAGGGACACGACCTCCGGGATCACCCGCCGCTCCAGCGCGGTCAGTATTAGGTCGTCGAACACCTGCCGGTCCGCACCCCGGTCCGGGTACGTCTCGATCTCGATTAACACCAGCGTCGGCTTGTCGTTGCCCGCGAACTGGACTTCCAACAGCCCGTCCGGCAGCCGCCGCGGGGCGATGGTTTCCGACGCCACCGTCCGCCAGGACGTGAACCCGGTCAGCCCGGCGAGCTTCAGAATCGAGTCGCCGTGGTTCGCGATGAGCCACTTCGCACTCCGGTCCTTGTCCTGGCGCATGGGCGGCTCGCGGGGGCGGTTTCCATCCGAAGTGTACCATCGAACACCCGCCGGGTGAAACGATAGCTTTTCCCGGCCGGTTCGGGTATGCTCACACCATCCCGCCGGGCCTCCCCATGCTGAACCTCGGCCAGCAGACGCAACGCACCTGCCGCACGCTCGACCGCCGGGCGTTCGTCCAGGTCGGCGCGTCGTCCGTCCTCGGCCTGTCGCTCGCCGACCTGCTCCGCGGCCGCGAGTCCGGCCTCACGCCCGGCTCGGCGAAGGCCGTCATCCTCGTCTGGCTGTGGGGCGGGCCGAGCCAGCTCGACACGTTCGACCCGAAGCCGAACGCCCCGCTCGAATTCCGCGGGCCGTTCGCCACCATCCCGACCCGCATCCCCGGCGTCCGGTTCACCGAACTGTTCCCGAAGCTCGCCGCCGTGTCCGACAAGCTCACCGTCCTCCGCACGCTCGCCACGCAGTCCAACGACCACGGCATCGCCGGGACCATCGGCCTCACGGGCAGTCCGGCCGGGGGAACGGGGTTGGACGGCAAGCCGCTCGCCGGGTCGCCGCGGCCGGCCGTCGGGTCCATCGTCGCGAAGGGGATGGCCGCCCGCGGCGGCAACCTGCCGTCGCCGTTCCTCGTCGTCGGCGGGAAGCTGCACCAGGGGAAGAAGCCGATCATCGGCGAGGGCGGCGGCCCCCTCGGGCCGGGGTACGACCCGTTCCGCCTCGAGTACGACCCGGTCCGCGGCACGAAGGTTCCCGCGCTGGAGCTGCCGAAAGACCTCACGCCGGAGCGCCTGACGGACCGGCAGAAGTTGATGGAGTCGCTCGCCGCGACGGAGCGGAAGGCGGACGCGGTCCTCGCCACCGCGCGGCTGGCCGACTACCGGGCGCGGGCGCTGGCGATGCTCACGTCCGCCAAGTCGCACGGCATGTTCGACCTGTCGAAGGAGTCGCCGCAGGCGGTGAACGCCTACGGCCGGACTCGGTTCGGCCAGTCGTGCCTGCTCGCCCGGCGGCTCGTCGAGGGCGGCGTGCCGTTCGTGCAGGTGAACTGGAGCGACCACGTCGAGGCCGAGGAGGACGCCGGGGACGGCGGGTGGGACCACCACTACCGCAACTTCCAAATCATGCAGGACCGCCACGCCATGTGGCTCGACCAGTCGCTGTCCGCGCTGATCCGCGACCTCGCGGACCGCGGGCTGCTGGCGTCCACCCTCGTCCTCGCGGTCGGCGAGTTCGGCCGCGATCCGAAGGTGAACGACAAGGCCGGCCGCGAGCACTGGCCGGGCTGCTACTCGGCTCTGCTCGCCGGCGGCGGGGTGGCCGGCGGGCACGTCGTCGGCACGAGCGACGCGAAGGCGGCGAAGCCGGCCGACACGCCGGTGACGCCCGGCGACCTGTGCGCGACCGTCCACCACGCCGTCGGCATGACGAGCGAGCACATCACCGGCATGGGCCTGACGCCGTCCGGCCGCGTGATCGAGGAACTGTTCGTGCGGAAGTAGGCCGACTTCCGAAGTCCGGCTTCGACTTCGGAAGTCGATCCCGCGCAGGGACATTTCTCCCCAGCCCGTGGGTGCTGGTTCCGCTCGACTTCCGAAGTCGAAACCGGACTTCGGAAGTCAGGTCTCACTTCCCCCCTTCGGCCGGGCCGTCCCATGCGCGACACCCTCTCGATGCTCGTGACGGTCGGCGTCGGGCTGTACGTCCTCTTCCTCCTGCTGCCGATCCTCCTCGGCGTCGTCCAGTGGTTCCGCCTCCTCTTCGTCAAAGACCCGGCCGGCGAACCGATGAAGGCCGAGCCGCGAACGGGCGACCTCGCGGACGTGCTCGAACCGGTCCGCCGCAAGTTCAAGGTTCCCGCCCTCGCCGCGGCCCTCGTCCGCGACGGCAACCTCGCGGCCGTCGGCGCGGTCGGCGTCCGCAAGGTCGGCAGCCCGGAACGGGTGACGCCCGACGATCGCTTCCACCTCGGCTCCTGCGGCAAGGCGATGACCGCCACCGTCTGCGCCCGGCTCGTCGAGCAGGGGAAGCTGCGGTGGAACAGCACCGTCGCGGAGGTCTTCCCCGACCTCGCCGAGAAGATCGACGCGGACTTCCGCCCGGCGACGCTCGAACACCTCCTCACGCACCGGGCCGGCATCTCGGAAGGGGTCGCGTTCAACACGACGACCTGGCCGAAGATTTGGGAGCTGACCGGGCCGCTCGACGAGCAACGGCGGCAAGTGATCGAGTTGGTCCTGCGGGACAAGCCGGCCGCGCCGCTCGGCACGGCCTACGAGTACTCGAACTGCGGGTACGCCATCGCCGGCGCGATGTGCGAGCGGGTCGCCGGGCGGCCGTGGGAAGAGTTGATGCGCGAGCTGCTGTTCGACCCGCTCGGCATGGCCACCGCCGGGTTCGGCCCGCCGGGGACGATGGGAACCGTCGATCAGCCGTGGGGCCACCGGTTCGGGTTCTTCACCGGGAAGTGGACGCCGATGCCGCCGGAGCCGAAGTCCGACAACCCGGCCGCCATCGGCCCGGCCGGCCGCATCCACTGCACGCTCGCGGACTGGGCGGCGTTCGCGGCGCTCCACCTGCGGGCTTACGGCGGCGACCCGCTGATTCGCGCGGACACGGTCCGGCTGTTGCACAGCCCGACGCTCGGCGGCGACTACGCCTTCGGGTGGACGGTGCAAGAGCGGGACTGGGCGGGCGGGAAGGTGCTGACCCACACGGGCAGCAACACGATGTGGTACGCCGTGGTCTGGCTGGCCCCGGCCCGGAACTTCGCCGTGCTGGCCGCGACGAACCTCGGCACGCAGGCGGCGTTCAGCGCCTGCGACGCGGCCGTGTCGAAGCTGATCGAGATCGCGGGGAAGGATTCGTAGGGCGGGTCAAGGCTTTGCGCCGACCCGCCGGGGGGACCCAACCACAGGGAAGATACGTCGAACCGGCCGGGATCGTTGCGGCGGGTCGGCGCAAAGCCTTGACCCGCCCTACAAGAAGGCCGGAACGTGGGACCGACGGTTACTTCGCGTCGTTGCCGAACAGGTCGCTGATGACGCGGCGGAGGATTTGGCCGGTCGTCATCCCCCGGCGGTTGGCGGCGGCCTCCAGGGCCTGGGCCTGCCACCGCGGCAGCAGCAGCGGGAGTTCGACCACTTCCATGTCGGACCGAGCGGCGTCGCTCACCTTCGGGGCGGTCGCGTGCATCGGCGGAGTCATCGTAACTGCGGTCATAGGACACGAATGGGTCAGCGGGTCGTGCGAGTGGTTAGGGGTGTTGTCCGGGTGCATCCGAGGGCCGGGGCGAAGCCATCTTATGCTATGGGAGATTGTGTGAGGAACAACTAAAAGACTAGAGGCAAACAGGATGCCAGCCCAAAGGATTTACCCGCCCGTTCGAGCGCGAACCGGCCCGGACGGGGGCCGGCCGCGGCGGACCGCCCACCGCGTCCGTGAGGAGTGGTCGAGAATTCGGCACATATTTGAGGAAAATTTCCGCTTTCCATCATTTCCACCCTTGCCGCTGGTGGGTTTCCCCGCGGGAAGTTGACCCGACCGGTGCGGTTTCATTCTGACGAAAATCTCATTCCTCGCGGCCGCCCCGGTTGCACGCGGACCCGGCATTCCCTGCACGCACTTCACTCGGCCGGCGTCCGACGCCCGCGTCTCGTGGAACCCGGAGCGACATCGACGGGGGTGTGTAGCACACCATCTACCCCGTTGCTACCGCTCCGGGTTCTGATTTTCACCCGTCCGTCCGGTCGCGACGCCGGCGCGGGGCGGGCAGGGTTGGAAAATTGGGAAATCCCTTGAACGACCCTTTTGGTGTGAAAGAATACGGTTACACTGTTTGCGCTGTTGCACTTCGTCCGCCGGGGCGTTCACTCGGGAGATCGGCTGATGGCCACGAACAATCCGCAGGGTCCCAACGGCCCCGACGACGACAAGGACAAGAAGCACCCCGAACTGCCGGAGTGGCTGCGGACCGACGACTGGCTGCAAATCACCCCGCCGCCGCCGAGCAAGATCATCACCAACCAGCCGGACGACCCGCCGCCGGCCGGGTCCCCCACGCTGCCGGGCGAGGACCAGGCGACGGACATGATCGAGCTGGAGGAGGACGAGAACGTCTACAACGTCGAGGTCCCCCCCTCGACGATGCTCTTCTCGGACCCGGACGACTCCGTCAACCTCACCGACGACCTGCCGATCGTCGGCCCGATGAGCGGCAAGCTCAAGAGCGGGCAGTCGAGCATCAAGCTCCGGTCCACGAAGGCGGCGAAGCCGGCGACCGACCCGGACATGCCGCCGCCGGACGCGATCCCGCCGGTCGGGTCGGGGCAGCCGGCCAGCGACGACGAGATCGACCTCGGCGCGCTGCCGACCGTCGAGAACCCGCGGGCGGCCGGCCCGGCCACGTCCGGCATCCTCCGGCCGGCGAACCCGGCCACCGGCGTCACCCCGATCACGCCGGCCGCGGCCGAGGACGCCGTCGGCCAGCCGCTCGACCCGACCGGCCCGGCGTCCGGGTGGCTGAGTTCCGCCACCAAGCTCCCCGCCGCCCCGGCCCCGACGCCCCCGCCGGTCAAGCAGCCGACCGTCCCGTCCATGACGAGCGTGGCCGGGACGTGGGCCGAGCTGGACGTGCCGCCCGCGTCCAAGCTGCTGCCGCCGACCCCGGCGGCGACGCCGCCGGAGGACACGTCGGACAGCTGGCACCCGTCGTCCGGGAACGTCGGGCTGCCGTCCCTGGCGAACATCGACCTGCCGCCGCAGGCGGTCGAGGAGGGGTCGGACGTGTTCAGCCGGGCCACCCGGCCCGGTACGGGGTCCGGCCCGGTGGCCTACGAGCCGCCGAAGATAGCCAAGCCGGCGGCCCCGACCCCGCCGCCGGAGCAGGGGAAGCTGCCGCCGACGCCGACCCCGCCGGCGCTCAAGCTGCCGTCCCAGCCGGACGCGCCGGCCGAGGTCCCGCCGGGCAGCTGGCACCCGTCGTCCGGGGAGGTCGGGCTGCCGTCCCTGGCGAACATCGACCTGCCGCCCGGCGCGGGCAGCTCGGCGGACGTGTTCAGCGCCGCCACCCGCCCCGGCCGCCCGGCCGACCCGCCGGCCGCGAAGCTCGTCACGCCGAAGCCGCCGGCCGCGCCGCCGGAGGGGCTGGAGGCGACCGTCATCGGCGGCATGGCCCCGGTCGCGAGGCCGAAGCCGGTCGCCCCGGAACCGGACTGGCTGGAGGCCACGAACCTCGGCATCGTCCTGCCGCCGACCGAGAAGCCGACCGACCCGGCGTCCGGGTGGCTGGCCGGGGCGAGTAACGTCGCGAAGCCGGCCGACCCGCCGGCCCTCGACCTGGAGCCGACGACCGACTTCGGCCAGGGGTCGAACGCGGACATCGACCTGCCGCCGCCGCGGACGGAGGAGGCGTCGGACATCTTCTCCACCGCCCGCGAGGGGATCGAGAAGTCAGCCCTGCCGCGGCCGTCCACCGACTCGGAGCTGTACAGCGGCGCGATGCCGTTCGACCCGCGGGACTTCAAGAACCTGTCCGGCACGGCCGGCGACTCGAACCTGTTCGCCGACCCGCCGGAGCCGCCGAAGCCGAAGGCCCAGGAGACCGGCCGGGTCGAACTCGCCCCGCCGAAGCCGATGTTCGAGGGCACGGTGGACCTGCGGCTGAGCCAAATCCTGCCCGGGTCGAAGTCGGACGCCGTCAACTTCGCCCTGCCGCCCGGCTCCGCCGACGACTCGGCCGCGTCCGGCGGGATCGAGGTCGTGGACACCGGGGCGTCGGCCGACGACCAGCCGGCCCGGCCCTACGAGAACCCGCTGGCCGACGACGTGGTCCCGGAACCGAAGTTCGGCAGCCTCGGCGACGACCTGGGCGACCACCTGGAGGCCGAGCTGCTCCGCGACGAGGGGAAGCCGGACTTCAACCTGTACCCGTCCGGCCAGCCGTCGGACTCGAACCTGCTCGGCGACCGGACGTTCGCGGACGACCCCCCGACCCGGCCGGCGCACTCGTCGAGCGTGAACCTGACCGACCCGAACGCCTTCTCCTACGACCCGGCCGACTCCGGCCAGCCGTCGAGCATCTTCAACAAGCTCGACAAGTCCGCCCAGGCGTCCGGCGGGCAGATCGACCTCGACTCGATCCCGCTCATGGGGTCGTCCGACGAGGCGACGAACCGGATGGACGCGGGCGGGTCGGCCGTCCTCGGCGGGCGGCTGGACGACCCCGGCCTGGAGGAGTCCGTGTTCGACGTGAAGATGCCCCGGCCGGAGGGGGCGGACAGCGGGATGATCGACTGGTCCACGGACGCCCGGGTGACCGACCGGCTCGGGCAAACGTCCCTCGAGCAGACGCAGCGGAGCGACTACGCGGACCCGGAGTCCGCGTCGGCCGTGCCGGTCGTGCCGAAGCCCCGCGGGTCCGACGCCGTCCGCCCGCGGTCCCGGCCGGAGCTGACGCCGGAGGAGCTGGAGGACCTGGAGCCGAAGGCGAAGCGGTCGCCGTGGCTGTTCGCCGCCCTCGGCCTGCTCGCCGGGGCCGGCCTCGGCGCGGTGACGATGTACAACGCCGGCGGGTCGTCCACGGGCGGCGGCAACGGCGACGCCGGCGGCAAGGTGGCGGCGCTGGAGAAGCGGGCCACCGACCTGTCCAAGACGGCCGAGCAGCTGGACGCCGACTACAAGAAGCTGGTCGCCGACACCGACGGGCTGAAGAAGAAGGCCGCGGACGGCGCGACCGCGTCGGCCGCCCTGAAGCAGGCCGAGGACGACAAGCAGAAGATGGCGATCGAACTCGGGGCCGCGAAGGAGAAGCTGACCACGGAAGTCGCCGTCGCCAAGAAGCTCGGCGAGCAGGACGCGGCGAAGAAGTTCGACACCGAGAAGGCGAAGCTGACCGCCGACGCGAAGAAGGCCGCCGAGGAGCGGACGAAGTTGCTCGGCGACGTGAAGAAGGCGGCGGACGAGAACGCGGCCCTGGCGAAGATGGTCGAGGCGGCGAACAAGGACGTGGCCGCCAAGGGAATGGAACTGGACCGGGCGAAGGCCGCGGCCGAGGCGGTGGCGGCGAAGCTGAAGGCCGCCGACGCGACGCTCGACCCGGTGATCGACAAGCTGAAGGCGGCGAAGCTGATCGACGACAAGGCCGACCGCGAGAAGGCCGTCGCCGCCCTGCCGGAGGCGCTGAAGAAGGCGAACCTCATCACCGGCGAGGGCGAGTCGGCGAAGCTGGCGAAGGAACTGACCGAGGCCCGCGACGCATTGAAGAAGCAGCGGGACGACGCCGAGAAGGCGATCAAGACGGCCGAGGACAAGCTGGCGACGGCGAAGACGGCGGCCGACAAGCAGCTAGCCGACGCGAAGGTCGCCGCCGAGAAGTCGAGGGCCGACCTCCAGGCGAAGGTGGACGGCGCGGACAAGCGGACGGCCGACGAGGTGAAGAAGGCCGTCGCCGACGCGACGAAGGACGCGGAGGCGAAGGTCGCGAAGGCGCAGGAGATGGTCGCCGCCCAGAAGCAGGCGGCCGACGCCGAGGTGCAGCGGGAGCGGACGGCGCGGGCGGCGGACCAGAAGCAGTTCGAGGCCCGGCTGTCGGCGATGCAGGAGCAGTTCGCGCGGGACGTGGAGTCGGCCCGCCGCGGGTTCACGCCGACGAACAACGACGTGCTGATCCGGCAGGCGGAGCAGGCGGTGAACAGTTACGACGCCGGGACGGCGGCGTACTTCGCCGGCCGGTACGCGGACGCGGAGAAGCTGTTCGCGGCGGCGGCGAAGGCCGACCTGGCGGACGCCCGGTACTGGTACTTCCTGGGGCTGAGCAAGTACGCCCAGGGGAAGGCGAAGGAGGCGGACGCCGACTTCAAGACCGGGGCCGAGTGGGAGGGCCGGGCGAAGCCGGGCCGCCGCGTGGTGGCGACGGCGCTCGAGCGGGTGCAGGGTCCGGCGCGGCTGGCGCTGGAAGCGGCACGGCCGTAACGTGTAGTTGAAGAATGGAAAAGCCCAGGCACGGCCGTGCCTGGGCTTTTCCATTCTTCAACCCTTACTTCAACAGCCCGTAATTCACCAGCGTCTGCCGGACCTTCGCCTCGCCGGCGGCGTCCATCGCGCACATCGGCAGCCGCAGCTCGCCGTTGCCGCGGCCGAGCAGCTTCACCGCCGTCTTCACCGGGATCGGGTTCGTCGCCACGCTCAGCATGTCCCGGCAGAGCGGGAACAGCTTCCGGTGCCACATCAGGGCCTCCGCGAACTTCCCGGCCGCGAACGCCCGCACCAGCGCCATCATGTCCTTCGGCACGACGTTGCCGACCACGCTCACCACGCCCTTGCCGCCGATGCTCATGAGCGGCAGCGTCAGGCTGTCGTCCCCGCTGAGGATCGTCAGGTCGCACAGGGCGGCGATCTGCGACGCCTGGTCGAGCGACCCGGTCGCCTCCTTCACGGCCACGACCGTCGGGTACTTCTCCGCGAGCCGGGCCATCGTTTCGGGAAGGATGCTCGACCCGGTCCGGCCGGGGATGTTGTAAATGACCTGCGGCAGGTCGCACGCCTCGGCGACGGCCCCGAAGTGCCGGTAGTACCCTTCCTGCGTCGGCTTGTTGTAGTACGGCCCGACCTGCAACGTGCCGGTCGCGCCGGCCTTCTTCGCCGCCTTCGTCATGCGGACGGCCTCGGCCGTGCTGTTCGAGCCGGTGCCGGCCATGACCTTGATGCGGCCGTTGGCCTTCTCGCAGACGAACGCGACGACCCTCTCGTTCTCGTCGTGGTCGAGGGTCGGCGACTCGCCGGTCGTGCCGCACGGGGCGAGGGCGTCAGTCCCCTGTTCGACGTGCCACTCGACGAGCTTGCCGAGTTCGTCCCAGTCGACGGCTCCGCCCTTGAACGGCGTGATGATGGCGACGGTGACACCGGCGAACAGTTCCCCGCGGGTCTTCATGGCGGCCTCGGCGTTAGACGAACGGACAAGGGGAAAGGCTACGGACGGGGACATAGAGAGGCAAACGTCACTCAACGTTCGGGCTGAGATGTTGGTGGGCGAACCACCTGCCGAAGTACCAGCCGCAAACGGCGGAACAGCCCTGGAACGCGAGCCAGGGCACGGAACCCCAAAGACAGACCTCGAGGAACAGCGTTTTCCCCGGCGAGTGTCGGGAGAAGATTCGATGCTGAAGGATGTAAACGTGATAAACGTCTTGGCTCGATTGTTGGACGGAGAGGGTAGATTTGTGGCTCAGCATCGCACCCCATGAAGTTACACAAGGCACGAGGACGGCGGCAACGATGGCAAATACGAATGCGATCCCGCGACTGCCGCGCGGGTCAATTGTGGGGGAGGCGTCAGCCATGAGGTCCTCTCGGTGCCAGCCCGCGGCGCAAGCAAGGGTGGCCGGGAACGGTGTTCGTTACGCCTCTCCGTCTTCTTGGGTGCCCCGCGTTCGATGCTCGACACTCGGGCGAGGCGGCGTGAATTCCTTGTACATCATCATCCGCCAAGCTGTCTCGGCCTGCACGCGTTCCTTCGACCAATCCGGGTGAAGTCGGATCAGTTCGACTTTAATCAAGTCCACAAGAACCTCGTGCGCGGTGAACGAGAAAGCCAACTTCTCGGCCACCGGCATGGCGCGGTAGGCGGCCGCGAGTTCGTGACTGATGACCTCAATCCGCTTCGAGACGTGTGGCACGCATGGTCCCCCTTCGCCGATCATTGTACCCGGCCGCGTGATTCCGGTGGCGGCATCCCGGTTGCGAGACTAACGATAACCCATACGCCCGGCCGAACCATCCCCAGGGACCGCGACCGTGGCCTACCAACCGATCGAAAACTACGGCGTCATCGGCAACCTCCGGACCGCCGCCCTCGTCGGCCTCGACGGGTCGATCGACTGGCTCTGCCTGCCGCGGTTCGACTCGCCGAGCGTGTTCGCCGCCGTCCTCGACGACGCGAAGGGCGGCCGGTTCCGCATCGCCCCGGCCGTCAACGGCGCGCGGCACAAGCAGTTCTACTGGCCGGACACGAACGTCCTCGTCACCCGGTTCCTCCACCCGGACGGCATCCTCGAACTCATCGACTTCATGCCGGTCCCGGTCGCCGGCGACCCGTGCGAGCATCAACTCGTCCGCCGCGTTCGCGTCGTCACCGGCGAGCTGCCGGTGCGGGTCGAGTGCCGCCCGGCGTTCGACTACGCCCGGTTCACGCACGCCACCGTCCCGGACGAGTGCGGCACGCGGTTCGTTGGCCCGGACATGGACCTCGTCCTCACGTCGCCGATTCAAATGGCGAACGACGGCCCCGGCGTCGTCGGCGAGGTGACGCTGAAGGCCGGGGAGGAGCGGACGTTCGTGCTCCAGTACCAGCCGCACGGGGCGAAGGCCGGCGGCTGTCCGACACCGGCCGGGTCGATGGCCCTGTTCCAACGGACCGTGGACTACTGGCAGCGGTGGCTGAAGAAGTGTACCTACGCCGGCCGGTGGCGGGACCAGGTGTACCGGTCGGCCCTCGCGCTGAAGCTGATGACCTACGAGCCGACCGGCGCGATCGTCGCCGCCCCGACGACGAGCCTTCCCGAAGGGATCGGCGGCGTGCGGAACTGGGACTACCGGTACACCTGGATTCGCGACACGGCGTTCACCCTGTACGCGCTGTTGCGGATCGGGTTCACGGACGAGGCGGTGCGGTTCGAGGACTGGCTCCGCGAGCGGTGGCGGGACCCGAACGCGCACTGCGACGGGCCGCTCCAGCTCATGTACGGCATCGACGGCCGGTCCGACCTGGAGGAGTTCGAGCTGCCGCACCTGGACGGCTACCGCGGGTCCAAGCCGGTCCGGGTCGGCAACGGGGCGCACGGGCAACTCCAACTCGACATCTACGGCGAGCTGATGGACGCCGTGTACCTGTTCAACAAGTACGCCGCCCCGGTCGGGTACGACGACTGGCTGCGGCTGCGGGGGATGGTGGACTGGGTGGCGGCGAACTGGCAGCGGCAGGACGAGGGCATCTGGGAGGTCCGCGGCGGGCGGCGGGACTTCGTCTACTCGCGGGTGCTCTGCTGGGTCGCGCTCGACCGCGGCCTGCGGCTGGCGGACAAGCGGTCGTTCCCGGCCGACCGGCCGCGGTGGGTCGCCGCCCGCGACGCGATCCTCGAAGAGGTCATGGCGAGGGGGTACGACCACAAGAAGAAGGCGTTCGTGCAGAGCTACGGGTCGGACGCGCTCGATGCGTCGCTCCTCCTCATGCCGCTCGTGTTCTTCACGGCCCCGAACGACCCGCGGATGCTCGGCACGCTCGACGCGATCCGCCGGCCGCTCGCCGCCGGCGGGCTGGCGGCCGACGGGCTGGTCTACCGGTACGACCCGGCCGTCGCCCCGGACGGGCTGCCCGGCACGGAGGGGACGTTCAACATGTGCTCGTTCTGGCTGATCGAGGCGCTGACCCGCGCCGGCCGGACCGACCCGAAGCTGCTCGCCGAGGCCCGGCTGCGGTTCGAGCAGATGCTCGGGTACGCCAACCACCTGGGGCTGTACGCGGAGCAGACCGGGCCGAGCGGCGAGGCCCTCGGCAACTTCCCGCAGGCGTTCACGCACCTCGGGTTGATCTCGGCCGCGTTCAACCTCGACCGCGCGCTCGGCGGCAATTGCCGCGGGGGCGTGGACTGACGGGGCTATAATTCCCGCATGTCCTCACCGAAACGAATTTCCCTCGACCTGTGGCAGGAACGGTACGCCGCCCCGCTCGCCCCGACGGCGGCGGAGGAAATGCGCGCCCGCGGGTGGGACGCCGTGGACGTGGTGTTCGTCACCGGCGACGCCTACGTCGATCACCCGAGCTTCGCGATGGCGATCCTGCACCGGGCGCTGGAGGCAGCCGGGTTCCGCGTCGCGATCCTCAGTCAGCCGGCGTGGACCAACTGCGAGGCATGGCGGCAGTTCGGTCGGCCGCGGCTGTTCTTCGCCGTCAGCGCGGGGAACATGGACTCGCTCATCAACCACTACACGGCGAACAAGAAGGTCCGCAACGACGACGCGTACTCGCCCGGCGGCCGGATCGGGCTGCGGCCGGACCGGGCGACGCTCGTGTACGCGCAGCGGTGCCGCGAGGCGTTCCCCGGCGTGCCGGTCGTGGCCGGCGGCGTGGAGGCGAGCCTGCGGCGGCTGGCCCACTACGACTACTGGTCGGACACGGTGAAGCGGTCGATCCTGCTCGACAGCAAGGCGGATTTAGTCGCGTATGGCATGGGCGAGGTGAGCATCGTCGAGATCGCCCGGCGGCTGCAGGGGGGCGAGACGGTGAAAGACTTGCGCGACATGCGCGGGGTTGCCTATGCGCTCGGCGCGAAGGAAACTCCCCACGGACGTTCGTCCGTGGGCTTCGCACAGGTTCAGATTCCGAGTTACGAAGAGGTGAAAGCCGACAAGCTCGCGTTCGCGGAAGCGACGCGGCTCATCCACCAAAACACGAACCCGTTCAACGCCGCCGCCCTCGTGCAGTTCCACGACCGGCAGGCGGTGGTGCAGAACCCGCCGTGCCTGCCGCTGACCCAGGCCGAGATGGATCGGTTCTACGACCTGCCGTACACCCGGCGGCCGCACCCGAGCTACGCCGAGCCGATCCCGGCCCACGAGATGATCAAGGACTCGATCACGATCATGCGGGGCTGCTTCGGCGGCTGCACGTTCTGCAGCATCACCGCCCACCAGGGCCGGATCATCCAGAACCGCTCGCAAGAATCCATTCTGAAAGAGGCGGAAAAGATCGCGGCCGACCCGGACTTCAAGGGCGTGGTCAGCGACATCGGCGGGGCGACGGCGAACATGTACAAGATGCGCTGCACCCGCCCGGACGTGGAAGCGAAGTGCAAGCGGCTGTCGTGCATCCACCCGACCGTGTGCAAGCTCCTCGGCACCGACCATCAACCCACCATCGAGCTGATGCGGAAGGTCCGCGAGACGCCGGGCATCCGCAAGGTGTTCGTGGCGTCCGGCATCCGCATGGACCTGGCGCAACTGTCGCCGGAGTACGTCAAAGAGCTGGCCGCGCACCACGTCGGCGGCCGGCTGAAGGTCGCCCCGGAGCACACCAGCCCGGCCGTCCTCGACCTGATGAAGAAGCCGAGCATCGACAACTTCGGGGTCTTCGCGGAGCAGTTCCAACAGGCGTCGTCGGAGGCGGGCAAGCCGAGGCAGCAGCTCGTCCCCTATTTCATCGCGAGCCACCCCGGCAGCACGGTCGCGGAGATGATCGACCTGGCACTCTACCTGAAGCGGAGCGGCTACCGGCCGGACCAGGTTCAGGACTTCATTCCGGCCCCGTTCGACATCGCGACGTGCATGTGGTACACGGGGATCGACCCGTTCACGAAGAAGCCGGTGCGGATCGCGAAGGGGATGAGCGACCGGCGGGCGCAACGGGCGCTGATGCAGTTCTTCAAGCCCGAGAACTACTTCGAGGTCCGGCAGGCGCTGATCGACGCCGGCCGCGGCGACCTGATCGGCGGGTGCGACGGCCTGATCCCGGCGAACCCGCCGAAGGAGGCGCTCGACGCGCGGCGGAAGCGGGCGAACGCGGACCATTACCACGCCGTCGCCAACCCGACGACGGGCGAGCCGCCGGGCGAGCGCGGGCTGCCGAACAGGGGCTACCGGCCGGGGCGGAAGAGCCAGCAGAGACGCCAGGAGAAGAGGACGAAGAAGCCCGGCCCGTGACCGCACGGGCTTACGGGCCGCCTCTCGATTGCCGTTGGCGGCGGTACTCGCCGGGGGGGACGCCCAGTTCCCGGCGGAACACCTCGTACAGCCGCTGGACGTTGCCGAACCCGACATCGCGGGCGACGGCGTCGAGGGGCCGGTCGCTCCGGGCCAGCTCCCGCTTCGCCCGTTCGAGCCGGACGCGGCGGATCTCGGTGGCGACCGGCCGCTGGATCGCCTTCCGGAAGTAGTTCTGGAGCGTCCGCGTCTCGGCCCCCACGGCCGCCGCCACGTCGTCCGGCCCGATGCGGCGGTGGCTGTTCGCCGAGATGTACGCCAGCGCCGCCGCCACGGTCGGGTCGTCCACGGCGAAGAAGTCGGTCGATTCGCGGACGACCAGGCCGCGCGGCGGGAGGCGGACGGGGCCGGGCGGGGCCGCGCCGCCGGCCATCAGCCGGTCGAGCAGTTCGGCCGCCGCGTACCCGATGCGGTCGTACCCGATCTCGACGCTCGTGAGCGACGGGCGGGGCTGCTCGCACAGCGCCTCCTCGTTCTTCCCGGCCACGATCGCCATGTCGTCCGGGACGCGCCACCCGCGGCGGTGCCCCGCCTGTACCACGAGCCGCCCGCACACCTCCTGGCCGACGTACACCCCGACCGGCGGCACCCACCCGCGCATGGCGCGGTCGAGGAGTTGCACCGTCTTCCGCCAGTGGGCGAGGTCGCGGTACGGGTCCTGCGGGACGACCGCCGACGCGCACCCGAACCCGGCCCCGCGGACGAGGCGGGTGAACTCCCGCACCTCCAGCTCGTTGTCCACGTTCTTCGGCGAGGTGAGGGTGGCGAACGTGCGGAAGCCGCGGGCCAGCAGGTGCTCGGCGACCAGCCGGCCGGCCTCGGTCGAGTCGGGGAACACGCCCGGCAGCAGGTGCCGGGCGGGCGAACTCGGCCACACGTTCACCGCCGGGACGCCCGCCCGCGCCGCCACCCGGGCGAGCGGGTGGTTCGCCCGCGCGATAACGCCGTCGTACCGTTCGGCCCCGCGGTTCCGCCGCAAGGTGTCGTGGGCGAACTCGTCGATGATCGACACCCAGCCGTGCCCCTCGGCGTACCGCTGCACCCCGGCGAAAACCTCGGAGTGCCGCTTGTACGGCCACTGGAGGTCGAGCATGAGGGCCACACGGGGCGGGCGACGGGCCATGAGTGCCGTTCCGAGATTCGTTATTCTTTTTCCTCGGAACAATACTCGGGTCTGTCAAGATGGGTACGGCAATCCCGCCCGATACCCGTCGAATCCCGCCCGCCCGTGGTGCCGCATGAGATGTCCCCGGATTCGTGCCGCCGTCGTCGCGCTCCTCGCGCTGGCCGTTCCCGCGGCCGCGGCCGACAAGCCGCTCAAGGTGTTCATCCTGGCCGGCCAGTCGAACATGCAGGGGCACGCCAACATTTCCACCTTCGACAGCCTGGCCGACGACCCGAAGACGGCCCCGCTGCTCGAGGCGATGCGCGGCCCGGACGGCAAGCCGCGGGCGTGCGAGCGGGTGTGGATCACGTCGGTGGGGTGCCAGGGCGACGCCTACACCGACCTCCGCGAGCAGACCGGCAAGCTGACCGTCGGGTACGGCGCGTTCGGCGTGCAAGGGAACCGCATCGGCCCGGAGTACCTGTTCGGCCTCACGATGGAGGAGCGGCTGAAGGAGCCTGTGCTCCTCATCAAGACCTCGTGGGGCGGGCGGAGCCTGCACACCGACTTCCGCCCGCCGAGCGGCGGGGCGTTCGAGTGGAACGCGGCGGAGCTGGACCGGCGGAAGAAGCGGGGCGACGACATCGAGAAGCTGAAGGCCGAGAAGGTGAAGGCGACGGGCGTGTACTACCGCGAGATGATCGCGCACGTGCGGAAGGTGCTCCAGGACATCAAGCGGGTCGTGCCGGCCCACGACGAGAAGCGGGGGTACGAACTGGCCGGGTTCGTGTGGTTCCAGGGGTTCAACGACTACGTCGATGGCGGCGTGTACCCCGACCGGATGAAGCCCGGCGGGTACGACCTGTACGCCGACCTGTTGGGGCACTTCATCCGCGACGTGCGGACGGATTTGAACGCCCCGAAGCTGCCGTTCGTCGTCGGCGTGATGGGCATCGACGGCGTGGAGAAGGGGAAGAGGCCGCCGATGGCGAACTTCCGCGCCGCCCAGCGGAAGCCGGCGTCGCTCCCCGAGTTCAAGGGCAACGTGAAGGTGGTGGAGACGGCGGAGTTCTGGGACGACGACCTGGACGCGCTCAAGCAGCGGATGGACAAGCTGAACGACAAACTGAACGCGGACTTCAAGAAGGACCCGACGCTGACCCGCGCGGCCAAGGACGCGGCCCGCGACAAGGCCGTCGCCGCCGCCTTCACGCCGGCGGAGGCGAAGCGGCTGAAGGCGGGCGTGTCGAACGGCGGCTACCACTACCTGGGGGCCGCGAAGATCCTCGCCCCCGTCGGCAAGGCGTTCGCCGACGCGCTGCTGGAACCCGAACGGCGGCCGGAGAAGGGGCCGGCGAAATTGCCCGACAAGCCGCCCGTCGCGGCCGAGATGGCCGGCTACCTGCTCGTCCCGCACTCGAAAGTGAGCAAGGAGTTCAACGGCGGGTTCTCCCTGTACGTGGCCGCGTGGCCGCTGCTGAAGAACTACCCCGGCCAGGACTTCCAGAGCGGGCTGTTCGGCACCTGGATGTTCGCCCAGTACGACGGGAAGAAGCCGGAGAAGGCGTACTCGGACATCGAGGGCGGCCTCGGCTGGTGGCGGGACACCCGGTTCGCCACCGAGACGCCGAAGTTCATCATGGGCGGGGTGGCGCTTAACTTCGTCGAGTGGGCGAACGGCCCCGGCGCGGGCAAGGGCCGCGACTGGAAGAAGCCGAACGGCAAGTACGCGGTGGCCCAGCTCAGCCCGTGGGTGCTGTGGCCGCCGGACGGCCTGAACCTGAAACAGGGCACGTCCGGCGAGTTGTTCGGGTATGGCTACCTGCCGCTGCCGCTCGCGGCCGCCAAGCCGACGACCGCCGGGAAGGACGTGCCGACCGGCGACCAGTGCTGGACGCTGTTCCTGAACGCCGGCAACTTCAAGGGGCCGGCGACGTTCTTCGTGCCGTACTTCTGGTCGAAGCCGACGGTCGAGAGGCCGGACCTGGCCGGGATGTTCATCGACGCCCGACCGTCCGAGCCGAACAAGGCGGTGCAGATGGAGACGCAGCACGTGCCGGCGTACATCGGCACGGACGCGAAGGGCGACGCCTACGCCCGCGTCGCCCCCACGCGATTCCCGGCGAGTCCAGGCGGCGACGCGCCGCTCATCCACCGCATCACCGCGTACAAGAAAGAAGCCCTCTGGGCCGGCGTGAAGGCGTGGTTCGACGGCGGGAAGGAGGCGTCGGGGCGGATCGACCCGACGGCGGCCGCCGTCCACACGTTCGAGAGCAAGGGCGGGGCGACGTGGCGGATCTACCCGCCGAACGCCGAGCGGGACAAGAGGGTGCCGCTCGCGTGGGGTTCGTTCGCCACGCCCGCCGCGCTCGACGACACGACCTACGGGTACAAGTGGAACAAGGACGCGGTGACGAAGGACGGCGGCACGATCACCCTGCCCGAATACTACCGCCTGACGAAGGACAAGAAGGACAAGGAGCAGTGGGCGGTGGTGACCGCGAAGGACGTGCCGGCCGAAACGGGGCTGGCGAACGTCGAGTTCCCGCGGAAGCGGACGGCCAAGCCGCAGCCCTACGTCACGCCGGACGATGCGGACGGTTCGTGGAAGAAGCCGGGGCCGGCGGCCGGGCCGTTCGAGGCGAAGCTCGGCGACGGCAGCGTCGTCACGTACTTCTGGTATCGCTTCGCCGACCAGCCCGCGTTATTGAACGCCGACCTGACCGCCGCCGAGCGCGAAGCCCTTCAGAAGCGCGTCGAGCTGCTGCACAAGAAGTGGACGAAGGACAAGGAGTACTTACCGCTGCCGACCGTCGGCCGTTTGGCCGACCTCGACCCGGCCGTCCTCGTCACCCCGCCGAAGGGCCTGGAAATCGGCTACGTGCCGATCGTCACCCGCCAGGCCAAACCCGAGGAGAAATAAACATGCCCCGCCTGTGTTGCCTCATCGCCGCGCTCGCCGTGGCCGGCGTCGCCTCCGCCCAGAAGACGCCCGACGTGGACCTGAGGCCGGACGGCAAGCCGGGGGCCGCCGGCAAGCCGGTGAAAGTGTTCATCCTGATGGGGCAGTCGAACATGGTCGGCATGGGCGACATCGGCCCGGAGACGGCCAAGGGAACGCTCACCTACCTGACGAGGGTGGAGAAGAAGTACCCGTGGCTGGTGGACGGCGACGCGTGGACCGTCCGGGCGGACGTGTTCTACTACGACGCCCGCGTCAAGAAGGGGGCCCCGCTCGGCCCGACCGCGAACAACGGCAAGGCCATCGGCCCGGAGGTCGGGTTCGGGTACGTCATGGGCCACGTGCTGGACGAACCCGTCCTGGTGCTGAAGTCGTGCATCGGCAACCGCAGCCTCGGCTGGGACCTGCTCCCGCCCGGCAGCAAGCAGTACACCTTTGAAGGCAAGACCTACGCCGGGTACAAGGACACGCCCGACGCGTGGGTGGAGGGGCAGCCCAAGAAGGAGGTGAACTGGTACGCCGGCAAGCAGTACGACGACGACATGGCGAACGCGAAGGCGGCGCTCAAGGACCTCGCCAAGATTTACCCCGGCTACAAGGATCAGGGGTTCGAGATCGCCGGGTTCGTGTACTGGCAGGGGCACAAGGACACCGGCAACAAGGCCCACGCGGGCAAGTACGAGGAGAACCTGGGGCGGCTGATCGAGAGCCTGCGGAAGGACTACGCCGCGCCGAAGGCGAAGTTCGTCCTGGCGACGGGGTGCGGCAACCCCGGCACGGAGGGAACGGGCAAGCAGATCGCCGAGGCGCAGCTCGCGATGAACGACGCCAAGAAGTACCCGAAGTTCGACGGCAACGTGAAGGCGGTGGACACCCGCGACTTGTGGCGGGCGGCCGACGTGTCGCCCAAGAACCAGGGCTACCATTACAACCGGAACGCCGAGACGTACCTGGAAACCGGCCTCCGCCTCGGCCGGGCGATGGCCGACCTGCTGGAGGGCGACACGAAATGACCCGCACGCTCTCCCTCGGCCTGTTGCTGCTCGCGGCCGCCGGCCTCCCGGCCGCCGGGCCGCCGAAGCCGAACGTCGTCTACATCCTGGCGGACGACCTCGGGTACGGCGACGCCGGCTGCTACAACCCGGCGTCGAAGATTCCCACGCCGAACATCGACCGGCTGGCGAAGGACGGCGTGCGGTTCACGGACGCGCACTCGCCGTCGGCCGTGTGTACGCCGACCCGGTACGCCCTGCTCACCGGCCGGTACGCCTGGCGGACGCGGTTGCAGCGGGGCGTCCTCGGCCCGTTCTCGCAACCGCTCATCGCCGAGAAGCTGCTCACCGTCCCGGCGATGCTCCGCGGGCAGGGGTACGCCACCGCGTGCGTCGGCAAGTGGCACCTCGGCTGGGGCTGGCCGAAGCCCGGCGACGGCGGCCGGCGGGACTTCACGCAGGCGATCCCCGACGGCCCGACGGCCCGCGGGTTCGACCTGTACTTCGGCACCGACGTGCCGAACTACCCGCCGTACTGCTTCATCGAGAACGACCGCACCGTCGGCATCCCCTCAGAAACGGCACCGGTGGGCCGCGACTCGTTCAACATCGCCGGCCCAATGCTGCCCGGCTGGAAACTGGCGGACGTGCTGCCGGGGTTGGAGAATCGCGCGGTCGAGTACGTCGAAAAAGCCGCGACGGGCGGCAAGCCGTTCTTTCTGTACCTGCCGCTCACGTCGCCGCACTACCCGGTCGTGCCGACGGCCGCGTTCCGGGGGAAGAGCAAGGCGGGCGACTTCGGCGACTTCGTGGCGCAGACGGACCATGTGGTGGGACGGGTGCTCGACGCCTTGAAGACGGCGGGCGTGGCGGACAACACGCTCGTCATCTTCACCAGCGACAACGGCCCGGAGATCACCGGCGAGGTGAAGAACGGGGCCTACGACCGGCTGAAGGAGTTCGGGCACGCCAGCATGGGCGACCTCCGCGGCACGAAGCGGGACGCCTGGGAGGGCGGGCACCGCGTGCCGTTCGTCGCCCGCTGGCCGGGGAAGATCAAGGCCGGTACGACCTGCGATGCGACGACTTGCCACGTTGACCTGATGGCCACGTTGGCCGCACTGCTCGGGGTGACGCTGCCCGCCGACGCCGGGGTGGACAGCGTGAGCGTCCTGCCCGCTCTGCTCGGCGAGAAGCGAACCGCCCCGCTGCGGGAGGCGACGGTGCATCACAGCGCGCAGGGCAAGTTCGCCGTCCGCAAGGGCGACTGGGTGCTGATCCTCGCCCCGACCGGCGACGACAACGGCAAGAGGGGTGAGCCGGACTGGTTCCGCAAGGACCGCGGGTACGCGCCGCACGCCGACCCCGGCGAGCTGTACGACCTCGCGACCGACCCCGCGCAGAAGAACAATCGGTACGCGGCCGAACCGGCGCGGGTGAAGGAGTTGGCGGCCCTGATGGAGAAGTACGTGGCCGCCGGCCGTAGCACGCCGGGGCCGCGGCAGAAGAACGACGTAGAAATCACCTGGGACAAGCGGGCCGACTGACGGCCCGGCCCGACCGCTCACCCCCGGAGGCGACCGGATGACCCCCGCCGTTCTGCTCGCGCTGACCCTCCTCGCGGCCGACCCGGATTTCAAGCCGGACCAGGGCAAGCTGCCCGTCCCGCCCCCGAAGGGGGCGACGGCGCTCCTCGACGACAAGGGCAACCACGCATTCCTCAGCATGGCCGGCGAGAAGATCGACTGGCCGGTGGAAGGCGGCGTCATCACCTCCACGTCGAACAAGAAGAACCAGAACCACATCGTCTCGAAGCTACACTTCCGCGACGCCGACATCCACGTCGAGTTCCTGCTGCCGGAGAAGGGGCCGGGGAACAGCGGCGTGTACGTCCACGGGCACTACGAGATCCAAATCCTGAACTCGTTCGGCAAGGGGAAGGTGACGCAGGACGACGCCGGCGCGGTGTACGGGTTCTCGGCCCCGAGCGAGAACGCCTGCCGCAAGCCGGGCGAGTGGCAGGTGTTCGACATCCGCTACCGCGCACCCCGACGGGACGACGCCGGCAAGATCGCCGAGAAGGGGACCGCCACGGTCTGGTTCAACGGCAAGAAGGTGCAGGACGACGCCGCGTTCGGCGAGCCGAAATCGACGTTCCACCCGTTCCGGTTCGGCAACACGCCCTACCTGGACGCGATCCGCGACCGCCAGAAGAAGACGATGACCGGCCCGGTGTTCCTCCAGGACCACGGCAACCCGGTGAAGTTCCGCAACGTGTGGGTGCGGCCCGCCGACGACCACGCCTTTACCTACGAGCCGGACAAGAAATGAACGCGAACCGAACGCGCGGGCGGGCCATCCGATGGGCACTCGCAATCGTCACGGCTCTCGCCGCGTGCGGCACGCCCCGCGCCGACGATTCCCTCCTCACCGTCGGGCGGCTGTTCGGGGCGAAGGAGTTCGACGCCGAACAACTCCCGGCCCGGCGGTGGGGCAAGCGAACCTCCGCCTACTTCACCCTGGAGAAGGCTGCCACCGGGAGCGAGTTGGTCCGCCGCGACCCGGCGACCGGCAAGAAGGAGGTCGTCGTCCCGGCCGCGGCGTTCGTGCCGGGCGGCGCGAAGGAACCGCTCGCGGTGGAGGGCTACGAGTTCTCGGCCGACGAGTCGCGGCTGCTGATTTTCACGAACGGCCAGCGGGTGTGGCGGCGGAACACCCGCGGCGACTACTGGGTGCTCGACGTGGCGGCGAAGAAACTCCGCAAGCTCGGCGGGGACGCGGCCCCGGCGTCGCTCCTGTTCGCCACCCTCTCGCCGGACGGCACGCGGGTGGCGTTCGTCCGCGACAACAACCTGTACGTCCAGACCCTGGACGACCTGACGGTCACCCCGCTCACCGCCGACGGGTCGAAGACGCGCATTAACGGTACGTCCGACTGGGTGAACGAGGAGGAACTCGACCTGCGGAACTGCTTCCGCTGGAGCCCGGACGGCCGGCACGTCCTGTTCTGGCAGTTCGACACCACCGGCGTGGCCGAGTTCCACCTGGTGGACACCGTCGTCAGCAAGTCGCCGCGGGTCACGTCGTTCGCGTACCCGAAGGTGGGCGAGAGGAACTCGGCCACGCGGCTCGGCGTGGTCCCGGCCGCCGGCGGCAAGGTGCGGTGGCTCGACCTGCCCGGCGACCCGCGGGAACACTACCTGCCGCACGCCGACTGGACGCCGGACGGTAAGGGCGTGCTGGTCCAGCAGTTCAACCGCCCGCAAACGGAACTGAAGGTGTGGCGAGCCGACCCGGCCACCGGCAAGGCGAGCGAGGTGTTCGCGGAGACGGACGCGGCGTGGCTGGAGAACGAGAACCCGTGGCGGTGGCTCGACGGCGGGAAGGCCGTGCTCTGGCTGAGCGAGCGGTCCGGGTGGCGGCACGCGTACCGCGTTCCCCTCGACGGCTCGCCGGCCGTGCCGGTCACGAGCGGCGACTTCGACGTGATGGGGGTGGAAGCCCTCGACGAGGCGGGCGGGTGGCTGTACTACGCGGCCTCGCCGAAGAACGCGACCCAGCGCTGCCTGTTCCGGGTGAAACTCGACGGGAGCAAGACCGAGCAGATTTCCTCCGAGAAGCTGATCGGCTGGCACGAGTACGACTTCTCCCCGGACGCGAAGTGGGCCGTCCACACGTGGTCGAATTTCACCACCCCGCCGGTGGCGGAGCTGGTGAGGGTGAGTGACAACACGGCCGTCCGCACGCTGACCGACAACGGGAAGCTGCGGGAGAAGCTAGCCGCGTTGACGCGGCCGCAGATCGAGTTCATGAAGGTTCCGATCGGCAACGGCGTCACCCTCGACGGGTGGGCCATGAAGCCGGCGAAGGTCGAACCGGCCGCGAAGCTGCCGCTGCTCATGCACGTGTACGGCGAGCCGCACGGCCAGACGGTGCGGGACGCGTGGCCCGGCCCCCGCGGGCTGTGGCACTGGATGCTCGCCCAGCAGGGGTTCGTCGTGGCGAGCGTGGACAACCGCGGGACGAACGTGCCCCGCGGCCGCGCGTGGCGGAAGGCCGTGCATCGCAAGATCGGCACCGTCGCCCCGGCCGAGCAGGCGGCCGCGGTCCGCGAACTGCTGAAGCGGTGGCCGTTCGTCGATCCGACGCGTGTGGGGTCGTGGGGGTGGAGCGGCGGCGGCAGCATGAGCCTGAATGCCATCTTCCGCCACCCGGACCTGTACCGCACCGCCATCGCCGTCGCCCCGGTCGCCGACCAGACGCTGTACGACACCATCTACCAGGAGCGGTACATGGGGCTGCCGGCGGACAACGCGGCCGCCTACCGCGACGGCTCGCCGATCGCGCACGCCGGCAAGCTGCGGGGCAACCTGTTGCTCGTCCACGGCACCGGCGACGACAACTGCCACTACCAGGGGACCGAGCGGCTGATGGAGGAACTGATCGCGAAGGGGAAGCGGTTCGACGTGCTGCCGTACCCGAACCGGACGCACGCCATCAAGGAAGGCCGCAACACCGACCAACACCTGATGGAGGCGATGACGCGGTTCCTTCAACTGAACGTGCAATCCCCGCACGCCCCGGCCCCGGACCCCGTGTACGAGACGCGGACCGTCCGCGGGTGGTCGGTCCACGTCAACCGCGAGCTGCTCGCCGCCGACGCGAAGCCGACGGCGAAGGTGATGGAGCTTTTGGACGGGCAGTTGGAGGACATTGCGAAGGTGGTGCCGAAGGCCGCGTTGGCGAAACTGCAACAGGTGCCGCTCTACTTCAACCCGGAGTACCCCGGCGTCCGGCCGACCGCCGAGTACCATCCCGGCGCGGACTGGCTGCGGAAGACCGGCCGCGACCCGGCGATGGCCCAGGCGGTCGAGTTCACCAACGTCCGCATCTACCAGCAGGAAGTGAACCGGATGCCGTGGTTCGTGCTGCACGAACTGGCCCACGCCTACCACGACCGCGAGTTGCCGAAGGGGTTCGGCAACCCGGAGGTCGCCGCCGCTTACGCGCGGGCGAAGGAGTCTGGCAAGTACGACAAGGTCGAGCGGCACTTCGGCAACGGCCGGCCGAACGCGGTCGAGAAGGCGTACGCGATGACCACCCCGATGGAGTACTTCGCGGAGGCGACCGAGGCGTACTTCGGCCGCAACGACTTCTTCCCGTTCACCCGCGACGAGTTGAAGAAGCACGACCCGGACGCGGACGAGCTGCTCGGCAAGCTGTGGCAGGCGGCCGCCGACCCCGCACCGCCGACGCTCGTGCAGGAGCTGCTGAAGGAGTCGCCGGCGGCGTTGGCGAAGGCGGCCCGCGAGCGGGGCGACGCCGGCCGCGGGGCGGTGCTGTTCTTCCAGCCGTTCCTGACGTGCGCGAAGTGTCACGACGCCGAAACCGGCACGCACCTCGGACCCGACATCGCCGCGGCGGGGAAGGAAGCGACCGCCGAGTACCTGATTGAGTCGGTGCTGCTGCCGTCGAAGGCGATCAAGAAGGGCTACGAGCCGCTGACCGTGACCACCGCGGACGGGCAGGTCGTCACCGGCTTGCTCGTTGAGGAGAAGACCGGCACGCTCACGCTGCTCGACCCCGCCGGCGGGAAGAAAGTGACCGTCGCGGTTGCGGACATCGAGAAGCGGACCGTCGGCACGGTCTCGGTCATGCCCGACGGGTTGGTGAACGCGCTCTCCGACCGCCAGCAGTTCCTCGACCTGGCGAAGTACCTGATCGACGTGGCCGAGGGCGGGCCGCGGCGGGCGAAGGAACTCCGCCCCGCGGTAACGACCTTCACCGTTCCCGAGTACGAGAAGGAGATCGACCACGCCGGGTTGATTCGCGCCCTGGACGACAAGGCGTTCAAGCGCGGGGAGGCGATCTACGCCCGCGTGTGCGCCAACTGCCACGGCACGCACACGCAGCCCGGCTCGCTGCCCACGTCGCCGAAGTTCGCCGCGCATACCTTCAAGAACGGCGGCGACCCGCACGGCCTGTACCGCACCCTCACGCACGGCTACAACCTGATGGCCCCGCAGACGTGGATGGTCCCGCGGCAGAAGTACGACGTGGTCCACTACCTGCGGGAGGCGTACCTGAAGCCGCACAACCCGACGCAGTACGTGAAGGCCGACGCCGCCTACCTCGCGAAGCTTCCCGCGGGCAAGAAGAACGCGTTCGGCCCGGCCCCGGCGAGCGTCGAGCCGTGGATGGCGATGGATTACGGCCCCAGTCTGATGAACACCTACGAAGTCGGCGGGCCGGGGCCGAACATCGCGTACAAGGGCGTCGCCGTGCGGCTCGACGCCGGCATCGGCGGCGTGTCCCGCGGCAAGAGTTGGGCACTGTTCGACCACGACACTCTGCGGTTCGCGGCCGGCTGGACCGGCGACGGATTCATCGACTGGAAGGGCATCCACTTCAACGGCCAGCACCAGGTTCACCCGAAGCTGGCCGGCGACGTTCACGTGGCCAACCCGGTCGGGCCGGGCTGGGCCGACCCCGAGACGGGCCGCTTCAACGACCCCCGCTCCCGCGGCCGCGACGGGCGGCCCTACGGCCCCCTCCCGCGGGCGTGGGCGCGGTTCAACGGCACGTACGCCTACGGCGACCGGACGGTGATCGCGTACACCGTTGGCGACGCGGCGGTCCTCGAACTGGAAGGGGCGGAGGCGGACGGCCAGGCAGGGACGGTGTTCACCCGCACGCTGGAGGTGGGCAAGTCCTCCCGCGACCTGCACGCCCGCGTCGCCCCGGCCGCGGCGGCCGCCGCCGTCGTCGGTGACAGCAGGGTGTCAGTGGCGAAGCGGGACGGCTTCCACGTGCTCACCATCCCGGCGGCCGCCACGCCCACGCGGGTGAAGGTGCTGATCGCGAAAGCGCCGACCGCGTTCGCCACGATCACGCCCGCCCCGATCCCGTTGAAGCCGCTCACCGCGGGCGGGCCGAAGCGGTGGCCCGAGGTGCTGAAAACAACCGTCGTCCCCGGCAAGGGCGACGGCCCGTTCGCCGCCGACACGTTCGGCCTGCCGGACCGCAACCCGTGGAACGCGCTCCTGCGGCTGACCGGGTTCGACTTCCTGCCCGACGGCCGGCGGATGGCGGTCTGCACGTGGGACGGCGACGTGTGGCTGGTGACGGGCATCGAGGAGCCGGACGCGGGCCTGACGTGGCAGCGCATCGCGTCGGGGCTGTTCCAACCGCTCGGGTTGAAAGTCCGCGCCGGGGGCATCTTCGTGGGCTGCCGCGATCAGATCGTGCAGCTGCACGACCGGAACGGCGACGGCGAGACCGACTTCTACGAGTGCTTCAACAACGACCACCAGGTGACGGAGCACTTCCACGAGTTCGCGATGGGGCTGCAGACCGACGCGGACGGGAACTTCTACTACGCCAAGAGCGGCCGGCACGCCCTGCCCGCGCTCGTGCCGCAGCACGGCACGCTCCTGAAGGTGGGCAAGGACGGAAGTACGACGGAGATTCTGGCGACCGGCTTCCGCGCCGCGAACGGCGTCTGCCTGAACCCCGACGGCACGTTCTTCGTGACCGACCAGGAAGGCTTCTGGACGCCGAAGAACCGCATCAACCGCGTCGAGAAGGGCGGGTTCTACGGCAACATGTTCGGCTACACGGATGTCACCGACACGTCCGACGCGGCCATGAAGCAGCCGCTCTGCTGGGTTACCAACGAGTTCGACCGCTCGCCGGCGGAACTGATATGGGTGCCGAAGAAAACGTGGGGGCCGCTCGCCGGGGCGCTGCTGAACACGTCCTACGGGATGGGCAAAATCTACGTCGTCCCGCACGAGACGGTGAACGGCCAGGCCCAGGGCGGCCTGTGCGCGCTGCCGCTGCCGACGTTCCCCACCGGCGTCATGCGGCCCCGCTTCCACCCGACCGACGGCAGCCTGTACGCGTGCGGCATGTACGCCTGGGCCGGCAACCAGACCGCCCCCGGCGGGTTCTACCGCGTGCGGTACACCGACAAGCCGGCCGACCTGCCCGTCGGGTTGAAAGCCAAGACCGGGGCGGTGGAACTCACGTTCACGGACGCACTGGATGCGAAAGCCGTGGACGGGAAGAACTTCGACGTGACGGCGTGGGGACTGACGCGGACGAAGAACTACGGGTCGAAGCACGTCGGCGAGAAGCCGCTGGCGGTGGCGAAGGCGACCGTGAGCGAGGACGGCAAGACGGTCAGGCTGGACATTCCCGACCTGACGCCGACGTGGGGCATGGAGATCAAGTATCGGCTGACGGGCACCGACGGCCGGGCGGTGGTCGGCGTGGTCCACAACACGATCCACGAACTCGGGAAGTAGCCGACGACCGAGGCCGTTGCCGACGGACCTGGTCGCTCACCGTACAGTTCCGGTCGGGTTTTCTCGATGTCCGGGAAGACCTCGCGGCGTGCATGTGGACGGGGTCGGCGGCCGGTTCGCCGCCCTGTCCCCACGAGAGGCGAGTTTCCCGCTCGGCCCGCGGACGGCTTTCAAGCGCCGACCGCGACCGCGACTTCCATCGAGTACACCTCGGCGAGTTGTCGCATCGTCACCACCGCCGCGGCAATCACGTCGGCCTCGTCCCCGGTCGAGAGAGGCAGCGCGGCCAGCTTCGCCCGGAATGCCTGCCACGTCCGCGGCCGGTCCGCCGCCCCCTCGACGTGGTAGTCCAGCCCGGCCCCCGGCCGCGGGTCCACGCCCAGCGCGCGGGCCACCGGCCGGGCCAGCGCCAGCGACCCCATCCGCGACCCCTCCAGCACGTACAGCACGCCGACCAGGTTCCACGGCGGCACGCTCGTCGTCTGCGACAGCGCGCAGATCAGCGTCTCGACGGCGGCGCACGGCGGGTCCGACAGGTCCAGGTCCAACGCCGCGGCGTCCCGCCGCAGCGCGTCGGACCGGGTCATCGTCCGCGGGTCGTAGATCGCCGCCAGCCCGACGCTCGCGGCCAACAGGTCTTCGACGGCCGAATGTAAATGGAACATCTGCGTCAGCCAGAACCCGTACTGCTCGCGGGTGATCGTCCCGCCGATCATGGCGGTGGCGAGCGGCGTGGCCTCGATGGACGTGTGCAATTGGCCGATGGCCTGGCGGAGCTTGTCGGGAAGCGTCATGGGCGATCCTCCGAAGGTGAACGGTACGTCCGAGGATAGAACGGCAAAACATCGCGGGCGCGGCAAAACGTCCGAATCGAACAAATAATCAACACGAATTCCGTTCGGCGCTTCTCCCGGTTTACACCGGACGTTTGCACATTGCCTAAATCTTTAGGATTTTCCCCGCATCCGGCTCCCGTGTCGATTTCGTGGGCTAAGTAATCGGGTCGTTAAGAACGATTTGCCGGCGACCATCGGGGGCGTGCTCCCGTCGCCGGCCCGCCTGGCCCGCCGTCCCGATGGGAGCATCGATGAACCTTCGCCTACGCGTCCGCCTGCTGCTCGCCGTCATTCCGCCGTTCGTGCTCGTCGCCGCCCTCGCCGGGTTCAACGCCCCGCCGACGGTCGTGGCGGCCGTCGCCGCCGCCGCGGGCGCGGCCGCGGCCGTCGCCGTCGTCGCACTGACGGTCCCGTTCGAGCGGTTACGGGTCGCCGCCGACGAGGCGCTCCAACAAGTGCCCGACGCGGGCGGGGAACCGGCGACGCCCGGCCGCCCGACGGACGGGACGGGTGAGATCGCCCACGCCATTTGGGTGATCCTGGACCGGCTCACGAAAACCCACGCCAGCCTGCTGGAGCGTAACCACCAGTTCTCGAACGCCGTCGAGCAACTGACGGCGGCGACCACGGCGATGGTGGAGGAGAACGGCCGGCCGCCGACGAAGCTCAACCTCGTGTCGCCGTGGGCCGAGCGGACGAAGGCGCTGGAGGCGAACGTCGGGCACGCCGCGCACATGATGGCCTATGCGTTCCGCCGGGTGCGGACGTTCCACGCGATGCTGAACGAGCTGCCGGACGGCGTGCTGGTGTGCGACGAGAAGCTGACCGTCACGTACGCGAACGCGGCCGCCGCGAAGCTGTTCCCGCACCTGGACGTGCCGAAGACCCCGCAGCTGGCGAACTGCTTCGCGGACCCGCCGGCGGGTCCGGCGGGCGACCCGGACACGCCGGTCCCGCTGCCGAAGCACCAGGTCCTGGCGTGGGTCCACCAGCCGAAGGCGGGGCACTGCGTTGCGGCGGCGGACGACGGCCAGGGCACGCCCGTCTCCGTCCGACAACTCCTCGCTCCGACGGGCAAGCTGCTCAAGGGGTACAAGGTGCTGCAGCTGCGGGACGCGGCGGCCGAGATCGGGGAGGCCGCGGCCGCCCGCCACCGCCACCGCCGGGACGTGGGCCACCGCCTGTGCCTGATGGTGAACAACGAGGCGACGCCGGCGCTCGAGGCCGTCCGCACGCAGGCCGGGCTGCTGTCCCAGACGGCCAAGCAGACCGGCCAGAAGGACCGGTTCCTGCCGAAGGTCAACCGGCTCCTGGAGGAACTGAGCCGGCAGGAGGTCGTCGTCACCCTCCTCGGCTGGCTCGGCCGGTTGAACAAGTCCGAGGGGACGACCCAGGACGCGATCGAGGTCCGGCTGCGGGACGTGGCGGACGCCGCCGCGGAGAAGGTGCAGCCGATGTTCCGCGAGCGGACGAACGCGCTCGACGTGAAGGGGGACGGCGGGTGGCTGGTCGCGGACGAGGAGTGGCTGTCCGCCCTCGTCACCGGGTTGCTCATGCACGCGAACCACGTCGTCGAGCAGAAAGCCGTGGCGGTCGAGCTGAAGCGGCGGACCGGCGGCGTCGGCCAGACCGAGCAGAGTGAGCTGATCGTCCGGTATCCGGGGCCGCCGGTCCCGGCGGAGCTGGCGGCGGACGTGAAGGAGCCGTTCGGCCGGATGCACTCGACGGCCCTCGCGTCGTCCGGGGCGGACGGGTTCCCGCTCGGCCTGGCGGTCGCGGCCCGGATCGCGAAGCTCATGGGCGGCGAGTTGCAGTTCGACCACGCGGACGGGACCGTGTTCATCCGCACCCTGCTGCCGACGCGGGCGACGCACACCCCGCCGCCGCGGATGGCCACGGTCAGCCTGGGCAAGGACGAGCCGGAGTTCGAGCAGACGGACATGCTCGGCGGGTGGGACGTGGGCGGCGGGAAGGTGGACCTGGACCTGCCGGACGACGGCGGAGCGCACCAGGCCACGAAGAGCATGGCCGTGTCGCAGACCGCCTTCGAGCCGGAGCCGACGGTCGTGGACGACACCGTCGGCAACTGGTTCGGCGGCCCGGCGGAGTAACGAACGACCAGAGGTGACCCGCCCATGCGACTCGCACTGTTCCCGATCAACAAGGCCGTAGACGTGGACCCCGGCGCGAACCTGCTCGTCACGCTGCTGGCGAACGCGGTGCAAATCCGCTCCGTCTGCCGCGGCCGGGGGATTTGCGCGACGTGCCAGGTGAAGGTGAAGGGGTCGCCGACCGCCCTCTCGCCGAAGACGCCGCAGGAGATGAAGACGCTCTCGCTGATCGTCGGGGCGGACGAATCGACGCGGCTGGCGTGCCAGTGCCGGGTGCTGGCGGACGGCGTGACGATCGAGCTGCCGGCCGGCCTGTTCATCGAGAAGCTGGACGAGATTCTGGAGCTGATCGGCGAGGAGGCGGTGGCCGACTACCGCCACCCGATCACCGGCGGGGTGCTGATCCCGAAGGACAAGATCATCACCCGCAGCCTGCTGCAACTGTTCAAGAACCTGACGGAAGAAGTGAACAAGGTTTCGCAAGAGTAGGGCGGGCATTGCCCACCCTACGAACCAGAGTAACCGGAAGGGCGTGCGATGAGCCGTGCCGCGATCGAAACGGAAGAAACCCTCGACAAGCCGTCGCCGAAGACGCTCCAGATGATCTGGAAGGAAGGGGCGGACTGGAACGCCGTCAACCTCCTCCGCCGGCCGGGGGCCGTGGACGAGGTGAAGCCGTCCATCGGCATCGTCAAAGGGCTTCAGCCGTTCGAGCACAACTACTACACGTCCGAGGCGTTCTACCGGAACGACGTGGACCGCGGCGTCGTCAAGAACGTCTACGGCCAGCGGATCATGCGGGTCTCGGAAGACTTCATGATCGCCATGCTCGGCGCGCTGGAGGACGAGGTCGGCCAGGCCGGGGCCACCGAGATCATGTACAAGTGCGGCTACCGGTGGGGCCTCGAGGACATGCGGTCGTTCTGCGGCCGGGCGCAGGCCGAGTTCCAGGTGGAACTCGAGAAGATGCGGGTCGGGTTCCTCCTGGAAGAGTGGTGGTGGCCGCTGACGATCACCGGCTGGGGGACGTGGCGGTACGATTTCCGGCAGAAGGACAAGGGCCTGCTGTACGTGGAGCTGTACGAGAGCGCGGTGGCGAAGAGCATCGGCGACATCGGGTCGGCCGTGTGCTACTTCTACGCCGGCATGTTCGCGGCCGTGTTCAGCGTGCTGGCCCGGCGGAACCTGTCGTCCGTCGAGATGCAGTGCTACTCGATGGGCGAGGACTTCTGCAAGTTCGTGATCTCCGACTACGACAAGGTGGACGCGGCCGGGTTCTGGCGGAGCCAGGGGGCCACGTCGAAAGACATCATGAAGAAACTGTCCGCGATGTGACCGCTCCCGAAAGGACCCCGATGACGACGCCCATACCCCGCCGCCGGCAGCCGTGGGGGGCGGTCCTGGCCGCCGCCCCGTGGGACGGCGTGCCGGTCCGCCCGGACCCGGTCCGCATCCCGGCCACGGCGGCCGCGCCGGTGGAAGTAACGTCCCCGCCGCGGCCGACGACCCGCCGCCGGACGGCGTTCGGCGCGCTGCTCGCCGCCGCCCCGTGGGCCGGATCGGACAAGGTCACCCGCGTGGCCGCGGCCGCCGTAACCGTTACGGACCTGGAATCCGCCGAAGAGTTCACGACGCTGGAGGTGGTCGGATGAGCGCCGCGACCGCGAGTTACGTTCGGATCCTCAACGGTTACTTCACCCGGCCGGACTACTTCACGGCCGACGTGGAGAAGGGGACGATCCGCACCCCCACCGGCGTGCGGACGTGCGCCCTGACGGACGACTTCCTGCTCGGCTTCCGGTCCGCCCTCGTGTTCGAGTGCGGCAAGGCCAGCGACCGCGTGTTCAAGTCGTGCGGCCGCAAGTGGGGCGTGTCGTTCGTCGAGCGGTTCGACCGCGAGCTGGGCGAGTACTACGGCGTCCCGGTCCGCGACCTGAGCGCCGGCATCGTCGAGAAGTGCCTGGACGACGCCTTCCGCGCCCACGGCTGGGGCCAGCTCGCCGTCGATTACGGCGAGTACGACAACGGCCTCATTCAAGTGACGATCCACGACTCGGTGCTGCCCGCCATCTTCGGCACCGGGGACAAGCCGAGCGACGCGCTGATGGCCGGGTTCCTGGCCGCCGTGTTCTCGTTCTACGCGAACACCGACCTCGACTGCCAGCAGACGGACTGCCCGTCCCGCGGGGCGGACGCGAGCCGGTTCGTGATCGGCTTGGCCGGCCGCCTGACCGACGTGCCGAAGTGGACGAAGGACAAGCTCGCGCACGCCACCGTCGTCCGCCGCCTGGTCGCGGCCCGCCCGGAGAAGACGTCATGACGAACTGGATCACCCGCCTCGCCCACGCCTCGAACGGCCGCGTGCTGACGCCGGCCGAGTCCGAGTCCGTCGCCGAGTACGTCGAGTCGCTGCCGGACCGCTTGGCCGCGGCGAGGAAGCTGGACGAGAGCCAGAAGTGGCTCGTGAAGCACCTGTCGGACTACATCGCCCCCCGCGCCGCCGAGTGGGGGCTGCCGAAGGACCCGTTCGCCAACGACTTCGCCCAGTGCCTGACGGCCGTGGCGCACGCGATGGTGTGCAACGACAAGGAGCTGCTCAAGGACAGCGTCATCACGCCGTACACGCTGACGGCCGACGCGCTAGAGGTCCCGCGGGGCGTGTTCGCCGGGCTGTTCGACTCGACCTGGCAGGCGCTGAGCCGGAGGCTGGATTCGCGGTCGGCGGAGCTGCTCGTGCCGTTCTTCAGCCACGTCGTTTACGGCCTGCGGGTGGCCGACGGGTGGACGCCGTCCGCCGCGGCCGCGAGTGCGTACACCCCGGTGGAGGTCTAACCGATGCTCGCGATCACGACCCTGGACGTTCTCCGCGACCGATTCCCGACGCCGGGGGAGCGGGACCGCTTGACCGAGTACGCGGCGTCGATCCGCGACCGGCAGGCGGCGATGGCCGAGATCGAGTCGCTCGGCGACGCCGTCGTCGAGGACTGCATGGCGAAGATGAAGGGGATGTACCCGAACATCCCCCGCTACCACGCGAGCGGGTTCGAGCGGGGCTACCGGGACAACCGCATCCTGCTGACGTACATGGCGAAGGCGATGTACTTCGACGACGTGAAGCTCCTGGACGACCAGGTGTTGACGTGGGTGCGGACGCTGTTCAAGTCGTTCAACTTCACCCCGAAGTTCATGCGGGACAACTTCACGCTGCTCCGGGAGGCGGTCCGCCGCAAGGCGAAGCCGCGGACGTTCGCGCTGATGGAGCCGTACCTGACGCACACGTTGGAGTACCTCAGCGACATCCCCGAGCCGGTCCGGCCGGAGGTGTGACGCCGAAACGCGCGGGCCGGTCCCAGGCCGCGCGAACCTTTCCGGCCCGGCCCCGTCCCTTCCGGAATCGTTCCGTTCCGGAGGGCGGTCATGGGCGCGACCCGCGACGAGTTCGTCAAGTACCCGCGGACGCCGCACCTGTTCGGCTCGGCCGGGACGGCGGACGACAAGCACCTCGGCGAGCGGGCGTCGGCCCGGTTCCTCGCCGACCCGTCGCTGGTCGTCGAGGAGAAGCTCGACGGCACGAACGTCGGCGTCCACTTCGACGCCGCCGGCCGCCTCGTCCTCCAGTGCCGCGGCCACCTCGTCACCGCCGGCATGCACCCGCAGTACGACTTGTTCAAGCAGTGGACCGGGGTGAAGCGGGACGTACTCGCCGACCGGCTACAGGGCCGGTACATCCTGTTCGGCGAGTGGCTGTACGCCCGGCACTCGGTCCACTACCGGCAGTTGCCGCACTACTTCTTCGAGTTCGACATCTACGACAAGGAGGCGGCCGCGTTCCTGTCGCTCGACCGGCGGTTGAAGCTGATCGACGGGACCGGCGTCCGCACCGTGCCGGTCGTCCACGCCGGGCCGCTCCGCAAGGACGACCTGCCGGCCCTCGTCGGCCCGTCCCGATACGACAGCCGGTTCGACAACCCCGCGACGAACCGGCCCGACGACCTCATGGAAGGGCTGTACCTGCGGACCGAGAAGGACGGCGTGGTGACCGGGCGGGCGAAGTACGTCCGCCCGGAGTTCGTCGAGCGGGTGAAGCAAAGCGAGCACTGGCAGCACCAGCCGATGGTGCCGAACCTCCTCCGGGCCGACGCGGACATCTGGTCATGACCTGGGACGCGCTATCGACGGCGGCGCTCGACGACGTGCTCGCGTGGGCGGCGGACCAACCCTGGGGCCGGGCGATGGCGGCGTGCCGCCAGGACGCCGGCTGGCACGCCGAGGGGGACGTGTGGACGCACACCCAGATGGTCTGCCGCGAACTCCTCGCGCTCGACGAGTGGCCGGCGCTGTCGCCGCACGAGCGGGCCGTGCTGACGTTCACCGCCCTGTTCCACGACGCCGGGAAGCCGCTCACGTCCAAGGTCGATCCGACGACCGGCCGGGTCACGTCGCCGAAGCACGCGGTGAAAGGGGAGCACCTGGCGCGGGCCGCCCTCCGCGACCTCGGCTGCCCGCTGGCCGTGCGGGAGGAGATCGCCCGGACGGTCCGGTTCCACGGCCGCCCGGCGTTCCTGCTGGAGAAGCCGGACCCGCGGCGGGAGGTCGTCACCCTCTCGTGGTGGGTGTCGAACCGCTTGCTGTTCCTGTTCGCCCTCGCCGACACCCGCGGCCGCCGCACGGCCGAGACGACCCGGCCGGAGGAGAACCTGCACCTGTGGAAGCTGGCCGCGGAGGAGGTCGGGTGCTTCACGGCCCCGTACCCGTTCGCCAACGCCCACGCCCGGGTCCTGTACTTCCGCGACCCGGCCGCGAGCCTGTCCTACGTGCCGCACGAGGCGTACCGCGCCACCGTGACAATGCTGTCCGGCCTGCCCGGCAGCGGGAAGGACACGTGGCTGGCGGCCCACCGGCCGGACCTGCCGGTCGTGGCCCTCGACGACATCCGCGGCGAGCTGGCCGTTGACCCGACGGACGACCAGGGGGCGGTGGTGCAGCTGGCGCGGGAGCGGTGTCGGGCGTTCCTGCGGGCGGGGACGCCGTTCGCGTTCAACGCCACGAACCTGCTGCGGCAGACGCGGGGGCGGTGGATCGACCTGTTCGCCGACTACGCGGCGCGGGTGGAAGTGGTGTACGTCGAGCCGCCGCTGCCGGCGGTCTTGCGGCGGAACAAGGGGCGGCCGCGGCCGGTCCCGGAGGGGGTGATCCGGTCCCTCGCCGCCCGGTGCGAGCCGCCGACGTGGGCCGAGGCCCACGGGCTGACGCTGTGCGACGGGGCGTGACGGGCGGCGGCCGGGACGGTCGAGCAGTGCCTTCTATACCCCGTACCGGGTACTCAGTACCCGGTACGGGGTACTCGGTACTCAGTACCCGGTACTCAGGGTTTGAAGTCGCATCGGCCCCGGCTGAAACATCCCGGCGGCCCGTCAGTCCTTGTACGGGTCCACCACGTCCTTGCCGGCCATCGCCACGCCGATCGGCGTCAGCGTGTGCAGGACGCGGATCGTCTCGGCGTGGTAGCCGAGCACCTCCGGCAGCCGCTTGTAGCACTGCGGGGCCTCGTCCAGGTCCGCGCCCCGCAGCTCGACGCCGGCGTCGGCCACCCACTTCATCATCTCGTCGTGCCGGACCAGGCCGGGCTGCCGCTGCTTCTTCCCGGCCGCGTCCGTCACGAACTTGCCGATCGCCGCCCGCCGGCCGATGACCCGGCCGGCCCCGTGGACGGTCGAGTACAGCGACGCCGCGGCCTCCGCGTGCTCGACGCCCTCGACGATGACCGACACGTCGCCCATCGACCCGCCGACGAACCCCTTCTGGCCGGGGAACGCCGGCGTCGCGCCCTTCCGCACGACCCACAGGTCCTTCCCGCCGTGCGTCTCCTTCCACGCGAAGTTGTGGTGGTTGTGAATCTCCTCCTGGATCGTCGCCCCGAGGATCAACGCGACCTTCCGGCACACCCAGTCCCGGCCGGCGTAGGCGTACTCGCCCGCCAGGTGCATGGCCCGCAGGTACTGCTCGCCGAGGTCCGAGTTCACCGGGATCGTGACCGGGTCCACCATCATCCCGTCCCGGCCGCCGGCGAGCGCCAGGAACCGCGTCGCGAGCTTGTGGCCGAGGCCGCGGCTGCCGAAGTGGACGCCGCACCAGACCCGTTCCTGCTCGTCCACGAACAGGTCCACGTAGTGGTTCCCGGACCCGACCGTGCCGAGCTGCGCCGCCGCGTCCGCCTTCAGGTCGCGGTACGGCTCCTCCTTCCAGACCGGGTCGTCGAACAGCGGGTGCTCGACCCGCTCGGCGTTCTTCCGGCCGACGCCGAAGGAGATGTTGCGGAACACGTCGTCCATGACCGTCTTGATCTTGGCCCGCACCTCCGCCGCCGGCGCGTCGAGCCGGACGGCCTTGTTCCCGCACGCGATGTCGTACCCGACGCCGGACGGCGACACCTTGTCCTCGTAGGCGACGACGCCGCCGATCGGGACGGCGTATCCGAGGTGGTGGTCGGCCATGAGCGCGACGTGCGCGGCCTCCTTGCGGCAGTTCTTGATCTGCTCGACGGCCGCGTCTTCCGGCTTGCCCCAGACCGGGATGTCGTCGATGAGTTGGTGCATGATTGCGTCTCCTGTTCGCGAGTGTTGTAGCGGGAACGGCTCCCGAAGATGGAGGAGACGCGGCCGGCGGCCGCGAGGTTCGGCCGGCGGAAAGTCCTTTCATATCGCGGTCCGCCCGATTATCTTACGCTCGTGACGACCATGGAACCGCTCGCGGACGCCGGCCGGGTGGCGGCCAGTTTGACCCGGCACGCGACTCGCCGGGCCGCGGGGATACCCACCGTGTCCGCGCTCGTCGGCCCGGCCGCGGCCGGGCGGCGGGCGTGGCGGGACGCGCTAGCCGGCCCGATGGTCGCCGTGGGTCCGGCGGGTTTCTCGTGGGACGTGTGGTTGCACGCGGCCGCCGCGGGCCGGGATTGGGCGGCCGCCGCGGTGAGATCGCTGGCCGACCGGGCCGGCCGCGACCCGGCGGCGCTGCTGGCCGAGTGGCCGAACAAGACGGCCGCCGACCGCGAGCGGTTCTGGGCGTTGCTCGCCCCGCGGGCCGGGGACGACGTGGTCCGGCAGCTGGCGGACGGCCGGCCGGTAGCGGAATGGGCGGCCCACGGCGAACGAGCCGTCGCCGCCCTGCTTTCGCTCGCGGACCCCGCGACCGCATGGCCGGGGCTGCTGTTCGCCGCCGCGGCCCGGACCGAACTGGAAGCGGTCGCCGGCCCGGCCGCGGCAGTCGCGGTCCGGTTCCCGGCCCTGCCGGGGGCGGTCGTCGTTCCGCGCGACGCGTGGACCGACTACCTCGCGGCCGCGCCGGAGACGCGGGCGAAGGCGATCCTCCGCGAGGGCGAGTGCCCGGTCCCGGTCCCCGCCCCGGACGCCGTGGAACGACAACTCGCCGCGGCCGGGCTGCCGGACCCGGTGGCCGCGGCCGGCGTGCTGGCCGCGGTCGGGGCGGACGCCGCGCTGGTGGCCGCGGCCGCCGCGGTCGTCCGCGCCACGACGCCAGAGCAACCGGAGCCGGACGCCGCCCGTAGCGCCGCCGAGCGGTTCCTGTTCGCGTTCCTCGAGTCGATCCCGGAGACGGCCGGCCGGTTCGAGCTGAACGGCACGCTCGACTTCCGGTTCGGCCCCCGGCCGGCGGAGGTGGACCTACTCTGCCGCGGCCCGCGGGTGGCCGTCGAGATCGACGGGTACTTCCACTTCCGCGACCAGCAGGCGTACCGCCGCGACCGGGCGAAGGACTACGAACTCCAGCGCCGCGGGTATTTGGTGCTACGCTTCCTCGCCGAGGACGTGGTCCCGGAGTTGGAGACGATCCGCGACCGCATCCTGTCCGCCCTCACGCCCGGAGACCCGCCGTGACGACCGCCACCGCCGCCACCGCCACCGTACCCACCCTCGCCGACCTCGTGCTGGTCCGCATGGCCCTGCCGTCGAACACGCCGAAGAGGGTCCGCGACGACGTGGGTAAGCTGTTCGAGCAGGGGTTCCGCGAAGACACGTTCGACGAGGTTCGCAACGAGTTGGCGGCCGCCGGCCACTTGACGAAGGGGAAGCGGAACACGTTCGCCGTCACCGACGCGGGCCGGGCGGAAGTCTTGCACATCCTCGACGTGCCGGAGTTGCCGCCGAAGACGAACTGGGCCAACGTGGTGGCGAAGTACCTGCTCCCACGGGCGACCGGCCTGTCGGCGGAAGCGGCCGCCCGGCTCAAGACCGCCGACGGACTGGCCGCGTTCTACCTCGCGGGGAAGTACGACCTCGGCCGCCGGGCCGGCGGCTCGGTGGACAAGGTGCTCGAGGCCGTCGCCTGCCGCGAACTCGGGTTCCCGGAGGAAACGACGCTCGCCGGCTTACTCGAAGCCGTCCTCAACAAGCTGATCGGCTCCGATCGGCGGTTGACCCGGAAGGAGTTGAAGGCCCAACTGCCGCTATTTGAGACCGGCTTCTCCGGGCCAAAGCTGAAGGCGGACGAGATTCGCCAACGGCTGGTCCGCGACTGGCTGGCCGACCGCCCGCGGGACGAGGACCCCCGGCAGGTCGAGGCGTTCGACCTGCCGGCGTTCGCGGCGACGGTCCTCGCCCTCGCCCGCGTCAGCCCGCCGGCCGAGCGGTTCCACGACAACAAGGCGTTCATCGCCCCGCTCTGGCGGGCCGGCCAGCGGGAGCCGAACTTCCCGCGGCTGTCGCTCGACGAATTCAAGCAGCGGCTGCTGGAGGCGAACGCGGCCGGCCTGCTGCACCTGAGCCGGGCCGACCTGGTGCAAGCGATGGACCCGCGGCTCGTCGCCGAGTCCGAGACGGCGTACCTGAACGCCACGTTCCACTTCGTGCTCTTGGAAGGGGGTGCGGCATGAGCGTCGTCGTCGCCCCGCCGAAGCCGCAAACCGCCGCCGACCCGCGGCTGGCCGCGTTCACACGCATCGGCTGCCCGGAGGTGTTCCACGCCGTCGCGTCGCCGTCCGGCATCGCGCAGACCGACCCCTACGACGTGGAGACGATCCACGCCGACGCCCGCGCCGCGTTCGAGCGGCTGCTCAACCGCGGCCGGCGGGTCCCGTCGCCGCCGTCCGGGGCGGTCCTCGTCCTGCAGGGCGAGTCGGGCAGCGGGAAGACGCACCTCATGCGGGCGTTCCGCACGCGGGCGCACTCGCAGGGGGCCGGGTACTGCGGCTACCTGCAGATGACCTCGGAGATCGGGAACTACGCCCGGTACATGCTCGCCCAGTTCGTGGACGGGCTGGACCAGCCGTACGCGCCGGACGGCCCGTCCCGCACCGGCCTCGCCCGGCTGTCCGCCGGCCTGTTGGAACTCGTGCCCGGCCTGACCGGCGTGGCCGCCGGCGCGTTCCGCGACGGCGAGGTTCCGGACCCGGCGGCGCTCGTGGACGACTACGCCGACCGGCTGCAATCGGCCGACCGGTTCCGCGATTGCGACGTGGAACTGCTGCGGGTGATGCTGCACCTGGAGCGGAACGACCCGCAGGTCCGCAGCCGGGCGATGATGTGGCTGCGGTGCCAGGAGATGACGCCGCGGGACCGCGACCGCATCGGCGGGGCCGTCCCGCGGACGGACGACGCCGACCCCGGCCGCATGTTGCGGGCGCTGGCGAAGCTGACCGACGCCGTCCACGGGGCGGCGATGGTGCTGCTCGTGGACCAGCTCGAGGACATGGCGAACCAGTCGGCCCCGGTCGAGCGGTTCCGCAAGGTCGTGGACGCGCTGACCGCGTTCACCGACCAAATCCCGAACGCCCTCGTCGTCCTCGCCTGTTTGGAGGACTACTTCAAGGAAAACTCCGCCCACCTCATCAAGGCGAAACAGGACCGGCTCGAACGCGACCCGGAGCCGATCAAACTCCTGAGCAACCGCACGCTCGACGAGATTCGGGCGATGACCGCCCGGCGGCTGGCGCACCTGTACGACGAGGCCGGCGTGGAGGCCGACGCGGGCAACGAGCTGTTCCCGTTCCGCGACGCGCACCTGATCCCGCTGCAAGGGATGCGGACCCGCGACGCGCTCGACTTCCTGCGGCGGCACCACGAGCGGTGCATCGCGGCCGGCGAGTGGTCCGAACCGCCGACGCCGGCCACCGACCGCGGCAACGCACCCGCGACCGTCCCGCCGCCGCCCTCGGCGGTCGAACTCGACCCGCTCTGGAACGACTTCCACAGCACCTTCGCGGCGGCCGTACCGGACGAGGAAGGGGAACTCGCGGCGATCCTGGCGGCCGCCATCGCCGCCGCGGCCGGCGAACTGCCGGACGGCTACCACTTCGGCCGGCCGGAGGCGGACGAAAACTTGCTAGAGGTCGAAATCCACAAGCCCGGCGACGCCATCGACAAGCTGCTGGTCGCGATCTGCAACGGCAAGCCGCAGGGCGGCGGGCTGGGGAAGCAGCTGACGGCCGTGGAGCGGCGGCTCGGCGACTTCCCGGTCGCGCTCGTGCGGACGACCGAGTTCCCGACCACCAAGACCTCGCTCGTCGTCAAGCAGATCGGGGCGATGCTGAAGAAGGACGGCCGCCGCGTCGTCGCCGCCGACGCCGACTGGCGGCGGATGATGGCGTTCGACGAGTTCCGAAAGAAGCACGCCGGGCGGCCCGACTTCGCCGCGTGGCAAAAAATGAGCCGGCCGCTCGGCGACCTCGACTCGCTACAGAAGATTTTGCGGCTGAACTCGTTCAAGCCCGTCGCAGCCGTGCCGAGCGCGCCACCGCCGGCGGTCGAGAAGCCGACCCCACCGCCGCCCGTTCCGGTCCCGCCGACGGCGGTGGAAGGTATCGCGGTCGGCCGCACGCGCGGCGCGCTCCCGACGCCGGTGGCGTTCGAGCCGGTCGAGTTCTGCCAGCACGCGGCGTTCCTCGGCGGCAGCGGCAGCGGCAAGACGACGGCCGCCCTGAACCTCGTCGAGCAGCTCCTCGGCCGCGGCGTGCCGGTCGTGCTGCTCGACCGCAAGGGCGACCTGTGCCGGTACGCCGACCCCGCCGCGTGGCAGCGGCCGCTGGCCGACCCCGCCCGCGCCGCCCGCCGGCAGGCGCTGCGGGCCGCGCTCGACGTGGCCGTGTACACGCCGGGCAAGGCCGCCGGCCGGCCGCTCGCGCTGCCGGTCGTCCCGGCCGGGTTCGCGGACCTGCGGGCCGACGAGCGCGAACAAGTCGCGCAGTTCGCGGCCGGGGCGCTCGGGACGATGATCGGGTTCAAAACGTCCGACGCCGACAAGGCGCAGCGGGCCATCCTCGCGAAGGCCATCGAGACGCTGGCCGCGACGCCGGGGGCGGCGGTGACGCTGCCCGCGCTGCAAGGGCTGATCGAGGACCAGGACGACGCCCTGCTGAACGCCATCGGCGGCCAGTTCCCGGCCAAGTACTTCGCGGCCCTCGCCCAGCGGCTGCTGACGCTCGAGCTGAACAACAAGACGCTGCTCAACGACGGCGAGCGGCTGGACGTGGACGCCCTGCTCGGCACCGGCCCGCACGCCCGGCCCGGCCGGGTGCGGCTGTCGGTCGTCAGCACCCGGTTCCTCGGCGACGCGGCGAAGGTGGATTTCTGGGTGTCGCAGTTGCTCGTCGCCGTGTCCCGGTGGTGCGCGAAGTCGCCGAAGCCGCACCTCCAGGCGGTGTTCCTGTTCGACGAGGCGGACGCGTACCTACCGGCGACCCGCAAGCCGGCCACGAAGGAGCCGATGGAGGACTTGTTGAAGCGGGCGCGGTCGGCCGGCGTCGGCGTGTTCCTGGCGACGCAAAGCCCCGGCGACCTCGACTACAAGTGCAAGGAGAACGTGCGGAACTGGTTCGTCGGCCGGGTGAAGGAGAAGACGGCCCTGGAGAAGCTCCGGCCGCTGTTCGCGGCCGCGAAGGGCGACCCGCTCGGCAAGCTGGCCGGGCAGGGGCCGGGCGAGTTCTTCCTGGTCCGCGAGGCGTCCGCGGTCCCCGTGCTGTCCGACGAGTCGCTGGTCCGCACGGAGCAGCTGGCCGAGGAGCAGATCGCCGCCCTGGCCCGCGATTCCCACCGGCCGGGGTAGGGGGGTATAAAGGCGGGGGCGACGCTCGGCGTCGCCGCGCGACCACCACCTTTGCGAAGGGAAGCGCCCCCATGATCGACCCGACCGAGGCGGCCCTCCTCCGCGGCATCGCGGAGGCCCACGCCGACGACACGCCGCGGCTGGTGTACGCCGACTGGCTCGAGGAACACGGCGACGCCCCGCGGGCGGAGTTCGTCCGCGTCCAGTGCGAGCTGGCGGCCGCCCCCGCCGCGGACCGCCGGCCCCCCCTCCGCGTCCGCGAGCGGGAGCTGTTGACGGCCCACCGCGGCGCGTGGTGTGAATCGCTCGGCGTGCCCGTCGAGGACGTGTCGTTCGCCCGCGGGCTGGCCGACCGGGTGCGGGTGTCGCGATGGGACGGCGGGCGGGCCATCGACCCGGCGGCCCAACCGCGGCTGGCCGCCGTGACGGACCTCGACCTGTCCGGGCTTCAACTCCGCGACGCCGACGCGACCGCCCTCGCGGCCGCCCGGCTGCCGGCCCTTCGGAAGCTCGACCTGAGCGACAACGCGATCACCGACCGCGGGGCGGCCGCGCTCGCGGCGGCGGCCGGGTTCCCCCGGCTGGACACGCTGTTCCTGTTCGGCAACCAAGTCTCGCCGACCGGCCGCGCCGCCCTGGCCGGGGGCCGCGGCTTCCGCCTCGCGACCCTCGACCTCGGCGACGCGGCCGAGGGGTACTGCATGAGCCGCGGGCAAGCGGACGCGGCCCGTCGGCGGTTCGTCCGCACGCAACTGCTGCCGCTGGTCCGGTCGTACTTCGACAAGTACGACCGGTTGCAGTCCGCGACGCTCTGCGTGGCCCAGTTCTGGAACGACGAGGCCGAGGACGCGGTCCACGGGGCGCTGGTCGTCAGCGAGTTGCCCGAGCCGACGCTGGCGGGCGTCCGGTACAGCTACGACGAGGCCGACGCCCGCGCCGACCCCAACGTGCCGAACACGCGGATCGTGGGCCAGTACGAGGAGACCGGGTCGGTGGTCGGCATTTGGGCCGCCGGGTGGGACGACAACGGGGCGGCCATCCCGCTGTGGGCCGCGTTCTCGCCGGAGGGCGGCAGCCAGGAGCACGAGCTGCTGGACGAGGCGTACGCCCCGGCCGTTCTGTTCTTCCGGCACGGCGGGTACGAGTTCCTGCCGATGTGCCGGCCGCACCTCGACGGCGTCCGGCCGGCCGAGGGGTGGGAGGAGTAAGGGGGTGACGTGCTCTACCTCGCGCTGAGCTGCTTCCAGGGCCGGCCGATGGCGGAGGCGGCGGAAACGCTGGCCGCCCTCGCCCCCGGCCGCGTCGGGCTGCAACTGACGCCCGGCTGCGCCCCCGGCCCGGTCCCCGTCGGCTGCCCGACGCGGACGCACCACGGGTTCACGGCGGCGGCGCTCCGCGCGCCGGTCTGGGACCGCGGCGAGCTGGTCTGGCACGGCGACAGCGCCCACCCGCCGCGGGCGCGGGACGTGCCCGCCGGCTGGCGGCCGCCGCCCGGCGTGGTGCTCGAAACCATGTACCCCGGCTACGCGGCGCTGGCGGACGGCGACCAGCTCGCCGCCGCGATGGACGAGGGCCGGTGGCTCGCCGTCGACGTCGCCCACCTGGACATCCAGACGTTTCACGGCCTGCTGCCGCGGCCGGTCCTGACCCGCCTGCTGGAGTACGACCGGGTGGCCGAGGTCCACGTCTCGGCGAGCCGCGAGCACCGCGACGCGCACGCCAAGGTGACGATGATGACCTGGGGCGTCGAGTGGGCGCGGGCGCGGCTCGCGGCCGGGACGCCGGTGGTCCTGGAGTGCTACATGCACAAGCTCGCCCCCGAGGAGCGGCTGGAGCAGGTCGCGTGGCTGTTGTGACGGGCATCGGGCCGGACGTGGTATCCTGGGGTGGAACGGATGGCGAAGCCATGAGTACCGCCCTGGGGAGCACAAGCCGACGGTCCGCATGGGCGGGTGGCCGCCCTGCTCCGGCACGACGTGTGCGCCGCGATCGTGGACATCGTGTCCACCCGCCGGGCGAACCTGTACGCCGAGCTGCTCGCACGCATCAATCAGTCCGACCCGAACCTGGGCGACCCGCCGCCGGCCCTGTACGCGGCCACGTTCCGCGGGCGGAAGCCGAAGCGGAAGCGGCCGCTGCTCGACGCCTGGTACTTCCCGCTCGCCGTCGGCCGGCCGCTCCCCACGATCCCGCTCTGGCTGTCGCCGGACCTCCGCATCGAGCTGCCGCTCGAACCCCGCGACCGGGAGGCGTGTCAAGTCCTCGGCATCCCGCGGCCGCGGGTTCCGCCCGCGGGACGGCTCCGGAGGATTTGCGATGGCGGACGCGGTTTCCGACGTGCAAGGCGGGTACGACCGGTGGGCGGCGGTCTACGACCACGACGGCAACCCGCTGCAGGCGCTCGAGGGGCCGCGGGTCCGCGCCGCCGTCGGCGACGTGCGGGGCCGCCGCGTGCTCGACCTCGGCTGCGGAACCGGCCGGCACGCCCTGTGGCTGGCCGCGGCCGGCGCGACGGTGACGGCCGTGGACTTCTCCGACGGCATGCTGGCCGAGGCCCGCCGCAAGCCTGGGGCGGACGCCGTGCGGTTCGTCGCGCTGGACCTGCACGCGCCGCTGCCGTTCGCCGACGAGTTCGACGTGGTGGTGAGCGGGCTGGTGCTGGAGCACCTCCGCGACCTGGGCGGGTTCTTCGCGGCGGCCCGGCGGGCGGTCGTGCCGGGCGGCCGGGCGGTGGTGTCGGCGATGCACCCGGCGATGTTCCTCCGCGGCGCGCAGGCCCGGTTCACGGACCCGGCGTCCGGCGAGCTGGTGCAGCCGGGCAGCCTGCCGCACTCGGTCGCGGCGTTCGTGATGGCGGCCGTGCGGGCCGGGTTCCGGTTGGAAAACGTGGAAGAGTTCGCCCCGGACGCGGCGCTCGCGGCGACGTGCCCGCGGGCGGAGAAGTACGTCGGCTGGCCGATGCTCGTGCTGCTGACCCTGACCGCGGGGTGACGGGACGGGCGGTCCCCCGTGCCCCACGGGTCGCGTCACTTCACCCGCATGAGCGCGAGGTGGTCGAACGGGTAAATTTTGTTCCCCGTCCGGCCGTCCTGGGATCCGACGTTCAGCCGCAACGCCTCCAACCGGTCGCGCTCCTTCGCGATCCGCGGGTCGTCCGGCGAGTCGAACTGGCCGACGCACACGAGGCTGCCGTTGAGCGTGTGCAGGATGTAGGAATCGAACGGCGTCACGTCCGGGGACTGCGGCGTCGGCTTCAAGCCACGGAGGACGAGCGCCAGCTTCTGTGCCAGGTGAGCCGTCTTGTCGAGGTGGTCCGGGCGGGAGCTGAACAGCTTCTTGATGCTCATCACGCTGCCGGCGTCCTTGTCCTTCACGTCCACGAGCGGGGCGTAGTACGCCTTCACCACCAGCGTCCACGGCTTCTGAATCTTCAGGACGCTCAGCTCCTCCTCCTTGTTCATCTGCAGCACGAGCGGGTCCGTGCCGGCCTCCGCCGTCAGCGTCTTCGGGGCGGCCGGGTTCGGCACGACGAACGCCAGCTTGAACGGGTTCAGGTAGCCGCCGGACAGCGTCGTCTGCTGGCCCTTCTCCGCCGCCCCGCCGACGAACCCGCGGTCCATGAGCATCTTGTTCTGCGGCTCGGTCCAGGTGCGGATCACGTCCAGCGCCTTCCGGGCCGTCTCCATGTCCTTCCACCCGCCGATCATGACCGCGTACTGCTCCTCGTACCGAATCTTCGGCACGCGGTAATTCGGCTTCGTCTCCTGGAAGTCGTACCCCTTGGCGAACGCCTCGGCCCGCAGCCGGTCGTTGAGCGCCAGGAACTCCTTCTCCTGCTCGGCCCGCTTCTTGGCCCCCTCGACGCGGACCCGCTCCTCTTCCTTCCGCTTCTCGTCCGCCCCCTTCTCGAACAGGTACGCCGGCGTCTTGTACGTGTCGCGGATCTCCTTCGCGAGTTGCTCGGCGAACGTCTTCGCGTTGTCGCCGTTGTACGCCTTCACCAGGATCATCCACGGGCCGTGCTCCGGCTTCACGTACCACGGGTGCAGTTGCGGGGCGGGTTCGCTCGGCTTCGGCGTCGTCGCGGCAACCTGGTCGAACGACGGGGGTGTGGCGGCCGGCGCAGTCGGGGCGACGGGCGGGGCCGCGGTGATCGGCGCGGGCCGGCGGTCGCTGGCGAACTGCGCGTCCGCCCCGGCCGCGGTCGCGAGTGCCACCCCGAACGCGAACAATCGACGCATGACGATTCCCCCGTGTGCGAACCCGTCCCCAGACCCGGCGAGATACCGCGGCGGCATCGCGAACGGAAGGGGACTTTTTGCAAACTTGAACCGATCTGGAGTTTTTCCGCGGGTTAGCCGATAACCCGAGCGGAGAAGTCCGTTCGCGAGGGTTGCCGCATGTCGAACATCACGGTCGGGACGCCGGAACTGTCGGAACTGCTCGACCAGTTGGCCGAAGGCCGCCACCAGCTCCGCGAGGAGAAGGCGACGCTGAAGCCGAAGCTCGCGGAGGCGGACCGGCTCCAGCGCGAGGCGAAGGAAACCCGCCGCCGGGTGCGGAAGGCCGCGGCCCGGTTCCTCCAGCGGGTCCGCCGCAAGGCCGACGCCGCGGCGAAGCCGATGGCCGCGGCCCGCGCCGAACTCGCCCTTCAGCAGGAAGAACTCGCGCGGTCGTTCGCGGACCTGAAGGCCGAGCGCGAGCAGTTCGCCACGGACGCTTCGGCGGTACGCGACCAGTTGCGGCAGTCGTGGGAACTGCTCGCCGGCCAACAGGAACAGCTCGCGGCCGAGCGGCACGAGCGGGAGCAAGAACTCTCCCGGCTGTTCCAGTTGCTCGACGCCCGCGAGCAGGACGTGACGGACCGCGAGGAGAAAGTGAAGCTCGACCGGCAGGTTGCCGACGCGGACCTGGCCGCGCTGCGGGCCGAGATCACCGGCCTCGACCAGCGGGTGATGAGCGCCCGGCTCGTGCTGCAAGAACTCGAACAGGAACGGGCGAAGCAGATGGTCCGCCGCGTCACCGGCGACGTGCTCGGGTTCGACGACCGCGTTCCCCTGTACTCGATGCCCGACGTTCCCTCGAACGAACTGACGGCCCTGCAAATCCGCGAGGACGACCTGCACCGCGAGCAGAAGGCGCTCGCGGCCGGGCGGCAGGAACTGGAGAAGCTCGCCGAACACCTGACGGACCAGCGGCAGGTGCTGGCCGAGCAGTTCCAGGCGTTCGCGGCCGCGAAGCAGGCGTGGCAGCTCGCCGAGACGCACACCGTCGATGAACTCGAATCGCTGGCGAAGGCCGTCGAGTCGCGGGAGGAGATGCTCGCCGTGCGGGACGCGGCCGCCGACCGGCTGGAGGACAACCGCCGGGAGCGGGAGCGGGAGCTGTGGAAGTACCAGACGACGCTCGACCGGTGGCACGCGACGCTGACCGAGCGCGAGGCGCAGTTCCTGGCCGACCGCGAGCGGTCAGAGGTCGGGCTGGCGGCCCGGCGGGGCATCGTCGCGGACCGCGAGGCGGGGTTGGACTTCGTCTGCATGAAGTGGGAGAACGAGCACGAGCGGGCACGCGACGGGCTGCTGGAGGCGATGGCGAAGTACCACGAGGAGCGGGCGGCGTGTGCCGCGGCCGCGGCCGAGTGCGAGGCGATGCGGCGGCAGACGCAGGAGCAGGCGGCGAAACTGGCCGCGTGGCTGGCGGCCGTCGAGCAGCAGAAGGCGGAGACGGTCGGCAGCCCGGACGACAAGCGGGCGTGGCGGCGGGTCAAGGTGCTGCGGAAGCGGTGGGAGGCGCGGTTCGGCCGGGCGCTGCGGAAGCTCGACGACCGGCTGGACCGGCTGCACGCGGAATCGAAGGCCGTCGCCGCGAAGCAGGCCGACCTCCACCGGCTGGCTGCGGACGTGAGCGAGCGGCAGCGGCAGCAGATGGCGGCCGACCGCGCGAAAGAGCGCGAACGGGTGCGGGCGGAGAAGATGCCGCCGGACGAGCCGGTGATCCTGTCGATCGCGGACGCCCGGCGGCAGCGGTCGGACGCGGAGATGCGGCGGCTGAAGACGGCCGCTGAGCTAGCGGCGGATGCGCTGCTGGACGCCGACGCGAAGCACGACATCCTGCGGCTGAAGCCGGCGGGGTAAACGTGTGGCGGGTTCGCTTTCTTGTTCCCTCCCCCCTTGGGGGGGAGGGTTAGGGAGGGGGGTGAGCTACCCGCCTCGGACGCGATCCTCGCAGCGGGAGGGAGGTGGGGGGGGGGGGGGGGGGGGCGGGCGCGG
>JAESGS010000236.1_pt1 | contig 68837 bp, 48 predicted proteins | sample 9269761 | NCBI WGS metagenome assembly JAESGS01 (sample SAMN15741799, study PRJNA653493) | algae metagenome | isolation source: Cyanosarcina radialis HA8281-LM2 and co-occurring heterotrophs from damp... | place: USA: Makauwahi cave, Hawaii | collected 2011-01-06 | reverse complement strand
ACCTCCCTTCCGCGGACGCGATCCTCACCGGCCGGGGACGCGCTCACCCCCCTCCCTAGCCCTCCCCCCCAAGGGGAGAGGGAACAAGAAAGATTGGCCTCGGCCACCCTCGCCCGCAGTGGGTCGTGCTCGATGGCGACGACGGTTCGCCCGTCGGCCGCGAGCGCCGTCGCGTCCGCACCGATGCCGCAACAGAAGTCGCCGACCGTAACGAATTCACGGAACCGCTTCGACCGATACGACGCGACCGGCCACGACGACGCCTGTTCCAGCGCCTCGCGGGTGAAGAACATTCGCCCCGCGTCCGGGAACTTCGCCGCCGCCTTCGCCCGCAGGATGATCGTCTCGACGGCCGCCTTCGCCAGCTCCGGCGGGAACCGCTTCCGCAACTTCTCGTAAGCCGCGAGGAACGTCTTGTCGGTCGGTTCCAGTTCCCGCGCGGCCGCGAGCGCCGATTCGCCGCGCGGGGTCAGAAGTTGCTCGAAGGTGGCGAGTTCCATGAGGAATCAGACGAGCCGCTCCCCGCCGACGTAGACCTGCTTCACTTCCAACTCCTGGTTCATCACGAGGAAGTCGGCCCGCTTGCCGTGCTCGACGCTGCCCAGCTCGCGGTCGAGGCCGATGATCCGGGCTGGGGTCAGGCTCGCCATGCGGACGGCCTCGTGCAGCGGTGCGATCCGGGCCATCGTGCGGACGCAGTGGTCCATCCCCATAACGCCGGACGCGAGGGCCGTGCCCTCCATCGTCACGCCCACGTCGCTCAGTCGGCGGACTTTCTCACCGCGGCCTTCGGGGCCGAACCAATACTCGCCGTCCGGCAGGTCCACGGCCCGCATCGCGTCGGTGACGAGGGCGAGGCGATCCGGCCCCTTCACCTTGTACGCGAGCCGCAACAGCGCGTCGTCGAGGTGCTTGCCGTCGGCAATCACTTCCGTCGTCAGCTCGTCGTAGTAGAGCGTGGCTTCGAGGACGCCGGCCCGCATGGGGAACGTCTGTTGCTGCCGCAGCCGGGCGCGGTCGGACATGGCGCAGAACAGGTGATCGACGTGCCGCGCGCCCCACGCCACGGCCGCGGACACCTGGTCCATCGTCGCGTAGCTGTGGCCGATGTTCACGCGGACTCGACACTCGATACAGGCGCGGGTCATCACCTCGGCGTTCGGCAGCTCCGGCGCGATCGTCACGGTCAGCGGGAACGAATCGTCGAACGCGGCGTACTGTTCCACCCGTCCGGCCTGCGGCGTCAGGAACGCGGCGTTCGGGTGGCAGCCCTTCGCGGTCGGCAGGAAGTACGGCCCGTACAGGTGGCCGCCGACCACCCGCGCCCCGCCCGTCGATTCGCGGTGAAAGAATTGGCACAGCGCGAGGAACTTCGCATAGTCGGCCTCGTCGCTCACCGTGCTCGTCGGGGTCAGCGCGGTCGTGCCGTGCCTCGCGTGCGTACGGCAGGTCGTGCGGAACGCCTCCGGCGTCAGGTCCATGAAGTCGGCCCCGCCGCCGCCGTGGACGTGCAGGTCCACGAAGCCGGGGCAGAGGTACGCGCCGGCGAGCGGCACGACGGCCTTCGCCGACACGTCCCGCGATTCCAGGCCGAGGATCCGCCCGTTCTCGACGACCACGGAAGCGACTTCTTCCACGCGGTCCGGGAAGACGACGTTCGCCCTCGAAAACACCAGGTCCGGCATGTCGGCGGTCCACCTGCTAAACACGGAACGACCGGCGCGACCCGCCGGGTTTCGCACGGCCCGGCGGTCGGAAACCGTAGTGCCGTCTTAGCCGTTCCCGTAAAAAACACAACAGACCCCAGAGGCTCCCCGATGGCGCGACGCGACTTGGCCGGACTCCGTGTTCTCGTGACAGGCGCATCCCAGGGCATCGGCCGGGCGATCGCCGTCGCCGCGGCGAAGCGCGGGTGCAAGGTTGTCGCCTCGGCCCGCTCTGTCGAAATGCTCGCGGAGCTTGCGAAGGACGTTCGCGACGCCGGCGGGGCGCTCGAAACGGCGGCCGGCGACATCACGAAGCCGGCCGACCGACAGGCGATGGTGGCCGCGGCCCAGCAACATTTCGGCGGGCTGGACGTGCTCATCAACAACGCCGGGATCGGCGCGACCGGGCACTTCATGGACTCGGACCCGCAGGTCCTCCGCGACATCTTCGAGACGAACTACTTCGCCCTGTGCGAACTCACGCGGCTGTGCATCCCCCTGCTCAAGCAAGGGAAGACGCCGGCCATCGTGAACATCTCGTCCGTCGTCGCGCGGCGGGCGTACCCGGCCCGCTCGCTCTATTCCAGCAGCAAGTTCGCGCTCGCCGGGTTCAGCGAGGCGCTGCGCGCCGAACTCGCGAAGGACGGCATCGACGTGGTGGTCGTGAACCCCGGCCTGACGCAGACGAACTTCTCGAAGAACATGCTCGAAGCTAAGGCGAAAGTGTCGCTCGATCACAAGCGGGGCATGACCTCGGAGGAAGTGGCCGACGCCACGCTCGACGCGCTGCGGAAGGGCAAGAGTGAGGTGACGCTGACGTTCCAGGGGAAGATGCTCGTCTTCATGACGCGGTTCTTCCCGTGGGTGTTCGACATCTTCGCGAAGAAGAAGGTCCGCGAGCTGTTCAAGGACGAGATCGCCGAACGGAAGAAACAAGCTGCTACTTCGTGATGCGGACGATCATCCGCTGGCCGATGCGGAGCGGCTCCTTCGACGGGTCGAGTTCGATAATCACTTCGGTCGTCCGCACGTCGTTCAGCTCGCCCGGTTCGAGCAGGATGGACCGCTTCTGCGCCACCCATCCGGCGATCGACCGGACCTTGCCGGTCCACGTCGGCGAGTCGGACCGGGCGTCGTCCTTGATGGCCGCTTTCATTCCTTCTTTCACACGGCCTAACCCGGACTGTTCGACCTCGGCGCGGACGATCATCTGACTGCTCGGCGCGAACAGGATCATCGGGATCGGCGAAGTCGGGGCGATTGTCGCGCCGACCGCGACTTGCAACCGGAGAATCGTCCCGTCCGACGGGGCCTTGAGGAGGCACTCCGCCACGGCCTTCTCGGCGCGCTCGACGGCGGCGTCGGCGGTTTCCTTCTTCGCGGTCAACGCCTTCAGTTCTAGGTTCGGGTCGATCTTCTTGAGCTGTTCGAGCTGTAGCTTCTCCGCGTCGGCGAGAATCTTCCCGCTCTTGAGCTTCGCCGCGAACGTGTCCACGTCGGCCTTCGTCACGTTGCCAGTGAGCTTCGACTTCTCCGTCAGTTGCTCCAGCTGCTTCTCCGCGGACGCGACCTCGGCGAGCGCGGCCTCGACCTTCTTTTCCTGAAGCGTGATCTTGTCCGGGTGCTGCTTCACGCGGAACGTCGCGGCCTCGATCTCGGCGTCCACCGCCTTGACCGCGGCCTTCGCCTCGCGGACCGCGCCGAGGTACACGGCGTCGTCGATTTTCAGGATCGGGTCGCCTTTCTTGACGACGGCCGTTTCCTTCACGAACAGCGCGACCACGCGGCCCGGCTGGGACGGGCTGAGCGAGATCGTCGTGCCGTCGATGTCCACGCGGCCGGTGCAGACGACATCCAGTTCGGCGAGCGACGGCCCGGTGTCCGTGGGCTGCGGCGTGGGCCGGGTGTAGTACCACGCCGGGAAGCCGATCGACGCGATAAGGAGGATGACGCCGAGCCAGACGAACAGGCCGGGGAAGCGGGATTCGGTCGCCATGAGTGGTTCCCTCAGCGGATGTTGTGGGCCGGGTCCACGCCCTGGAACGACCGCAGCGCGGCGAGGCCGGACGCGAGCGCCATCGCCATCGTGATGAGGATCGCGACGCCGATCACGACCGGGTGCATCAGCACCTGCGTGCCCATGTAGTTCGCCCCCTCGACGAGCAAAACCGTGATGGGGGCGGCCACGAGGATGCCGAAGAGGCCGACCCAGAACGATTGCTCCATGACGGACAGTTGCAACCGCCAGCGGGGGATGCCCATCGCGCGGAGCGTGGAATATTCGCGGAGGGACGCGGCGGTCGCGGCGTAGAGCGTTTGGCTCGTCACGACCGCGCCGACGAGGAGGCCGAGGAGGGCCGTGAACCCGACGGCGATACCGGCCTTCGTCGTCGTCAGCCAGTGCATCCGCGACCGCCACGAGAAGTCTTCCGCGGTGAACCCGGTGATCTGCGAGTACCCTTCGAGCCGCCTCACGACCCGTTGCGAGTCTTCGAGCGACTTGCACTTCGCGACCACGTAGGTTGCCTCGCCGGGGAAGTATTTCAGCAGCACGCGGGCGTTCGGGTTCGAGCAGAACACGTAGGGTCCGCCGAGGCTCTTGTACCCGCTGACGAGGCCAACGACCTTCACGCGCACGCCGAGGATGTCCGCGTCGTCGCCGACGCCCTTGATGTTGAGCCGGCCGAGTTCCGACTCATCCACGGCGACCGTGAAGGGCTCGTGCAGCTTCGCGAGCAGGCCGGGGACTTCCCGTAACCCCTCGACGGCCGCGAGCGAGTCGGGTTCGAGGGACGAGCCGACGATGGTGCAAACCTCCGGGGTGGCCGGGTTCTGCGCCGTCGCCACGCGGGTCCAGAGGGAGAAGCCGATCATCGCGAGTTCGGCCCGCTCGACCTCCGGCTGTTCGAGGACGCGGGTGATCCACCGCTCCGGGATCGGCCGGCCGAGGTCCACGCTGCGGACGTTCGGATAGCCGACCCAGACGGTGGCGTTCGACTTGTCGATGGGCAGCGACATCATGGCGAGCAGGCCGATGACGAGGCCGCCCTGCACGGCGATGAGGACGGCCGAGAACGCGACCGCGAGGACGGCCGGGAGGAACCGGTTCCGCTCGTGCCAGATGGTGGTGAGGGAGTAGCTCATGCGACCCGTACAGCATCGCAGAATTACGGGGAAGGGCAATGCCACAGCCTCCGTCGTGGGCGGCGGCCGTGTGGGGGTTATGGCGAATGCGCGGGGTGTGCTAGTAGCAACCCTGGGACCGCGGGCGTCCCGCCCGCCACGGCCCCAGCCCGTCAAAACTGATCCCGGAGGCCGAGAAGGTGGGCGGGCGGGACGCCCGCGGTCCCAGGGCGAGTTACCGCGCCGGCGGCTTACGCGGCCGCGGCGATTCGTCGTCGTAAGCGGCGACGATCTTCGCGACGATCGGGTTCCGCACGATGTCGCCCTCGTCGAGATGCACGACCGACACCCCCTCCACGTCGCGGAGCCGGTGGACCGCGTCGGCGAGGCCGCTCTTGATCGTCCGCGGCAAGTCCACCTGCGTCATGTCGCCGGTGACGACGACCTTCGAGTTGTGCCCCATCCGCGTCAGGAACATCTTCATCTGCGCCGTCGTCGCGTTCTGGCCCTCGTCCAGGATGATGCACGCCCCGTTAATCGTCCGGCCCCGCATGTACGCCAGCGGGACGATCTCGATGATGTCGTTGTCCATGTACCGCCGCACCGCGTCCGGCTCCATGATGTCGTTCAAGGAGTCGAACAGCGGCCGCAGGTACGGGTTGATCTTCTGCACCAGGTCGCCGGGCAGGAAGCCGAGCCGCTCGCCGGCCTCCACGGCCGGGCGGACGAGGACGATCTTCTTCACCGCCCCGGACCGCAACAGGCTGACCGCCCAGCCGACGGCGAGGTACGTCTTCCCCGTCCCGGCCGGGCCGACGCACAGGACCACGTCGTGCGACTTCATCGCCTGTACGTACCGGCCCTGGCCGTCGGTGCGGGGCCGCATGTACTTGCCGGTGTCCGTGACGGCGAGGCTCGTCGTGCCGCCGCGGACGTCGTTGCCGCGGATGACTTCGAGGATCGTCCGCACGTCCTCGGCCGTCAGCTTGCCGGACTTGCGGAGGACGAGCCGCAGCTGCTGGAACGCGCGCTCGGCCTGTTCCGTGCCTTCGGCGCTGCCGTCGATCTGGATCACGTCCCCGCGGGCGACGATGCGGACGCCGAGCGCGTCCCGGATCATCCGCAGGAACTGGTCCCGCGTGCCGAACAGGATGACCGCCTCTTCGCGGCTGTCGAGAGTCAGGGAACGGCTCGCAGGCATCGGATCCGCCATGTTGTGTCTTCTGTTCGTGGTAGACAGACGGCCGGGGAAAAGGTTCTCGCCGAATTTGGCGAACGGCACGGCGTCAGCGTGCCGGTGGTATCTCGGTCTTCACCGGCACGCTGACGCCGTGCCGTTCGCCTGGTCGGTGGCGGCCCTAGAGTTTCAGCAAGAAGTACGCCACGGGCGCGGCGAACAGGATGGAGTCTATCACGTCCAGCACGCCGCCAAAGCCCGGAATACTCTGCGACGCATCCTTGATCTGGCAGTCCCGCTTGAACATCGACTCCGCCAGGTCGCCGAACACGCCGGCCAGCCCGACGAGCAGCCCGAACGCGACGGCCCGCTTCACGTCGTCCTGGAACAGTGCGGGCACGAGGTAGCGGAACGCAACGGCCGTGCCGACGGCCGCGGCCATGCCGCCGAGGAAGCCCTCCCACGTCTTCTTCGGCGAGAGCGTCGGCGTGAACTTGTGGCGGCCGAACGCCATGCCGGTCAGCAGCGCGAAGATGTCCCCAACTTTCGGAACGAAGATCGTCGCGGCGATGGCGGGGCCGGCCAGCTCCTTCGGCAGCCACCGCATCTGCACGATGAAGCTCGGAAACAGCCCTACGTACACGAACAGCAGCACGGCGAACGCGACCCGCTTCGACGAGTTGCCGTCGTTGGAATAGTTCAGGATTTCGTACAGGAACGCGACCACGACTGCGACGACGAACGTGCCGAAGACCGGATGCCATGCCGTCGCGAAAGTCGGGTCGAGCGGATCGTTGACGATCACGAACACCCAGTTCGACGCCAGGATCAGTGGCACGAACCAGCCGACGACTTCCGCGGGCGGGCGGTCCTTCGCCGGGAGCATCCGCCAGAGTTCCCGCGTGCCGGACCAGCCGAGGAACAGCACGGCCGCGAGCAGGAACGGGGCGTGCGGTAGGAAGTAGGCGTCGCCGAAGAGGATGCCGGCGGCCCCGGCCGTGAGCAGCGTGCCGACCACGATTCGCGTGCGGAGCATCGGGTCAGACGGCTCCCTTCACGGCGTCCAGCCCGCCGAACCGCCGCTCGCGGTTCGCGAAGTCCCGCAGCGCCGCGTGCAGCGTTCCCGCGTCGAAGTCCGGCCAGCACTTCGGCGTCACCCACAGCTCCGCGTAGGAGATTTGCCACAGCAGGTAGTTGCTGATCCGCATCTCCCCGGCGGTCCGAATCAGCAGGTCCGGGTCCGGCATCCCGGCCGTGTAGAGCGAGTCGGAAATCGTCGCCTCGTCGATGGCGTCCGGCGGCAGGTCGCCGCGCTTCACGCGGCCGGCGATGGCCCGCACCGCGTCCACGAGTTCCGTCCGGCCGCCGTAGTTAATGGCGAGGCAGAGCGTCAGCCCGGTGTTGCGGCGGCTGAGCGCGATGTTCGTGTCCATCTCGGCCTGCACGTCGTCGCTGATCCCGTCGCGGCGGCCGATGATCGTGAACCGGATGTTCTCGCGGACGATCCGCTCCCGCTCGCTGAGGAGGTACTCCTTCAGGAGCGCCATGAGCATCGCGACCTCGGCGGGCGGCCGCTTCCAGTTCTCGACGCTGAAGCAGTAGAGCGTGAGCTGGCCGAGGCCGAGGTGGCAGGCTTCGTCCACGATGTCGCGGACGACCTGGGTTCCGCGGACGTGCCCGGCGAACCGCGGCTCGCCGCGCTCGACGGCCCACCGGCCGTTGCCGTCCATGATGATGGCGATGTGCCGCGGCAGCCGCTCCGGGTCGAGGCCGACGGAGCGGGTGTAGGCGGCGGCTTCGGCGGGGGTGAACGGCATGGGGGAAGTTTACGGAAAGTAGTAGGCACACTCCGTGTGCCGTTTGCTTCCCGCCAGCGAAGGCTGTCTTCAATGGGGAAGCGCCTGCTTTCGGCTCCAGGTCTTCGACATAGGAAGCAGACGGCACACGGAGTGTGCCTACTACTATGTGACGATCGTCTGGTCGCGGTCGGGACCAACCGAAATGAACGACACCTTCTTCCCGACCAGCTCGCCGACGCGGTCCACGTACCGGCGGGCGGCGGCGGGCAGGTCGGACAGCTTCCTTGCCCGCGTGATGTCCTCCGTCCAGCCGGGGACCGTCTCCAGCACCGGCTTGCACTTCTCCAACTGGAACGAGTCGCTCGGGAAGTGGTCGATCCGGCGGCCGTCGATCTCGTAGGCGTCGCAAATCTTCAGTTCCTTCAGCCCGCTCAGCACGTCGAGCAGCATGATCGTGATCTCGTCCACGCCGGCCAAGGCGGCGGTGTACCGCACGGCCACGGTGTCCAGCCAGCCGACGCGGCGGGGGCGGCCGGTGACGGTCCCGAACTCGCGGCCGACGGTGCGGATGCGGCTGCCGATGCCGTCCGGCCCGTCGTCCAGCTCCGTCGGGAACGGCCCGCGGCCGACGCGGGTGGTGTACGCCTTCACGATGCCGATGATCCGGCCGACGTTCCGCGACGGCACGCCGCTGCCCGGCCAGATGCCGGACGGTAGGCTGCTCGAACTCGTCACGTAGGGGAACGTCCCGTGGTCCACGTCCAGGAGGCTGCCCTGCGCCGCCTCGAAGAGGATGTTCTTCCCTGCGGCGAGGGCGTCGTGCAGGAGCCGCGACGTGTCGCAGACGTGCGGCCGCAGCCGCTCGGCGTAGCCGAGGTATTCGTCGGTCAGCTTCGGCGCGTCGAAAAGCTTCGCCCCGTCCGGGTGGCCGTTCGCGAACGCCTTGAGGATGCGGTTCTTGAACGGGACGATGTAATTCAGCCGTTCCTGTAGGTAGTTCGGGTGGAGCAGGTCGCCGACGCGGATGCCAAACCTTCGGCCGACCTTGTCCTGGTAGCACGGGCCGATGCCGCGGCCGGTCGTGCCGATCTTGTTCTCCCCCTCCGCCTCGGCGAGCCGTTCCTCCTCCATGTGGTACGGGAAGATGACGTGGGCGTGGTCGCTGACGACGAGGTTGTCGCCGACGGCGACGCCGCCGGCGCGGAGCTTCTCGACCTCCTCGATGAACCGCGGCGGGTAGACGACGACGCCGTTGCCGATGACCGACTTGACGTGCGGCTTGAGGACGCCGGTGGGGAGCAGCGACAGGGCGAACTTGCGGTCGCCCCAGACGACGGTGTGCCCGGCGTTCGCGCCGCCGTTGTACCGGACGACGAAGTCGTGCTTGTCGCTCAGGATGTCAACGATCTTACCCTTCGCCTCGTCGCCCCATTGCAGGCCGACGACACACGTAGCAGGCATCGGAAAGGTCCACAGGTGTTGCTCACGGTTGGGCCGAGGGGCGGCGAAGCCCCCGGAACACGGTAGGCGGTGAACAACAGTAAGGCAAGGGAAACGGACTGTTTAGCGACGCGGGACCACTTTATATAGCCGCCGGCTTGCCGGCGGGGTTTGCGGGTTTCAAAAACCCCGCCGGCAAGCCGGCGGCTATATAGAAGCGCCTTCTATAACAACTCGCATCCCACCCCGGAGTTCGTCATGTCACGTCGCGCGCTCGCACTCCTCGTTCCGCTTCTGGTGCTCGGCAACGTTCGTGCCGACGGGCCGAAGGACAACATCCCCGACAACGTCCGACCGATCCCGCCGAAGGGGTCCGACATTTCGCCGGAAGACAAGGCCGAACTCCGGGCCGGGCTAGACGCGCTCGGCAAGGAACTGGCGGCCCTCAAGACCCACGAGCTGCTGCCGGACGTGGAGATTTACCACACGGCCGTCCGGTATGGACTCGACTTCGACGAACTGTACGTCGTGACCGACCCGAAGACGAAGAAGGTCACGCGGGACGACGTGAAGACGGCCAGGGCACACCTCAAGACCGGGATGCAGCGCGCGAAGGAGCTGAAGGACGGCAAGCCGAGCTGGACCACCGCGACCGGCACGGTCGTCCGCGGCTACCGGTCGAAGATCGACGGCAGCGCCCAGCCGTTCGGCCTGGTCATCCCGAAGGAGTACGACTTCGCCGGGCAGAACAAGCACCGGCTCGATTTCTGGTGGCACGGCCGGTTCGAGAACGTCCTCGAGTTGTCGTTCATCGCCGACCGCGAGAAGAACCCCGGCCAGTTCACGCCGCCCGGCGCGATCGTCGCCCACCCGTTCGGCCGGTTCAGCAACGCGAACAAGTTCGCCGGCGAAATTGACTCGCTCGAAATCCTCGACTTCCTCAAAAAGCACTACCGGATCGACGAGTCGCGGATCGTCGCCCGCGGGTTCAGCATGGGCGGGGCGGCGTGCTGGCAGTACGCAGTCCACTACCCGACGCTGTTCTGCGCTGCCGCGCCGGGGGCCGGGTTCGCCGAGACGCGGGAGTTCCTCAACGACTTCCAGAACGAGGTCGTGAAGCCCACGTGGTACGAGAAGAAGCTGTGGCGGATGTACGACGCGACGGAGTATGCCCAGAACGTCTTCAACATCCCGACCGTCGCGTACAGCGGCGAGATCGACAAGCAGAAGCAGGCCGCCGACTTGATGGCCCGCGAGATGAAGAAGGTCGGCCTGGAACTGACGCACGTCATCGGGCCGAAAACCGGGCACAGCTACGAGAAGGCCGCGAAGGAGCAGGTCAACGTCCGGATCGACGAGCCGGTCGGCCGGGGCAAGGTCGCGGACGCCGACCGGACGGAGTTGAAGTTCGTGACCTACACGCTGCGGTACAACCGTTGCGGGTGGGTGACGGTCACGGGGTTGGAGCGCCACTGGGAGAAGGCGAGCGTAGACGGCTTCCAGGGTCCGGGGATGACCACCGTGACCACGAAGGGCGTGACCGGTTTGACGCTGAGTATACCGCAACCCATGATCGGCGGGCCGAACAAGGTCACGATCGACGGTACGGAACTGACGATGCCCACCCCGGCCCACTACCGCAAGGTAGACGGCAAGTGGACTCTCCAGGAAAAGCCCACGTCTGAACTCCGTAAAGTTCCTGGGCTGCAAGGCCCCATCGACGACGCGTTCATGGACTCGTTCGTCATGGTGAAGCCGACCGGCACGCCGATGAGCGACGCGATTGGCAAGTGGGCGGACGCGGAGATGAAGCACGCCGTCGCGCACTGGCGGCAACAGTTCCGCGGCGACGCCCGCGTGAAGGCGGACACGGATGTTACCGAGGACGACATCCGGAATCACAACCTCGTCCTCTGGGGCGACCCGAAGAGCAACAAGCTGCTCGCGAAGATCATCGACAAGCTGCCGATCAAGGAGTTCGGCGACACGACGGTGCAGCTGCTCATCTACCCGAACCCGCTCAACCCGAAGAAGTACGTGGTGCTGAACAGCGGGTTTACGTACCGCGAGTACGCCTACCTGAACAACGCCCGGCAGGTCCCGATGCTGCCGGACTACGCGGTCATCGACGTGACGACGCCGCCGAACTCGCGGTTCCCCGGCAAGGTCGTGCGGGCCGGGTTCTTCGGCGAGAAGTGGGAGCTGCTGCCGAACGACGGGCAGTGATCTGTCGCAACGGCGAGCGTCGCGGCGTGCGTGCGACGTGTCTCCGAATCCGGCGGCCGGAGGCCACTGTTTGTAGAACCCTGAGCGGAAGCGACGGGGTGTGAGACCTGCTCCCACACCCCGTCGCTTCCGCTCAGGGTTCTACCTGCATGGTATTCTGCCACTGCCCGGCACGAGACACGTCGGGCTTACGCCCCGACGCTCGCCGTTGGTGTGGCATATAGTTCCCCGTGCGAGGGAGGTGGTCGGCCTCGGCTCGGCCGACCTACTTGTCGAGGATTTGTCATGTCGGTCGCCCGGTCGTTGCGGTTCGTCGTTTTGCTCTCCCCGGCGTTGTGCCTCATCGGCGGGGTCGCGTGGTTCATCCTCAAGCCGACGCCCTCGCCGTCGCCGGCCGGCACGGCCGACGAGCCGCGAACCGACGGCGGGAAGCTCGTCGTCCTCGTCGTCTTCGACCAGATGCGCGGCGACTACCTCGACCGGTGGAAGCAACACTTCGGTGGCGACGGCTTCGAGAAGCTGAAACGCGACGGCGTCTGGTACTCGAACGCCCACCTCCCCTACGCCGCGTCGTCCACCGGGCCGGGGCACGCCTCGCTTGCCACCGGCGCGCCGCCGGCCGTCCACGGCATCATCGAGAACCGCTGGTTCGACCGCGCCCGCGGGAAGGTGGTGTACTCCGCCACCACCGAGGAGGGGTACGACCGCGTCCCTTCCTCGACCGCGGCGGCGCGGGAGCGGTGGCCGGCCCTCGCCCCGGTGCGGGTGCTCGCCCCGACGGTCGGCGATGCCCTGAAGGAGCAGTCGAAGGGTGGCCGCGTGTTCAGCCTATCGCTGAAGGACCGGGCGGCCGTGCTGATGGGCGGGAAGGAACCGAACGGCGTCTACTGCTTCGACTCGGCCGTCGGCGAGTTCCACACGTCCAGCTACTACCGGGCGTCCGTGCCGGCGTGGGTGGACGCGTTCGACCGCAACCGGATCGCCCACCGGTGGAGCGGGAAGCCGTGGGACCGGCTGAAGCCGCCGGCCATCTACAACACCCTCGGCCGCGACGACGTGGCCGAGGAAAGCACGTTCAACCACCCCAGCCGCGTCTTCCCGCACGCGATCCCGGACGTGAACGCCCGCGCGTCATCCTACTTCAACGCCCTGGAGTATTCTCCCTACGGCGGCGAGTTGCTCTGGGAGTTCGCGAAGGCCGCCATCGAGGGGGAGAAGCTCGGCCGCAACGGGACGACCGACCTGCTGTGCGTGAGCTTCAGCTCGAACGACCACATCGGCCACGCCTTCGGCCCCGACTCGCACGAAGTCCTGGACGTGACGCTGCGGTCCGACAAACTCCTCGGCGAGATGCTCGCCCACCTGGACGAGGCGGTCGGCAAGGACCGGTACGCCGTCGTCGTGACATCGGACCACGGGATTTGCCCGCTCACGGAGGTGGCGCGGATGGACCACCCGGAGGCGCGGCGGGTCGATCTGAACAAGGACGTTCTCAACGGCCTCGACGAGCACCTGGACAAGGTCTTCGGCCAGCGGGACGGCGTGCCCGGTCAGTGGGTCGAGAACGGAGCGAAGGCGAAGGACTGTCACCCGTGGGTGTACCTCAACCGCCGGGCGATCGAGGCGATGGAGAAAACTTACGACGAAGTCGAGGCGGCCGCGGCGAACTGGCTCCGCGAGCGGCCCGTGCCGGTGACGGTGTTCACGCGGACGCAGTTACTCGCGGGGCAGTTCAAACCCGAAGAACAGCCGTTCGCCGACATGACCCGCATCTCGTTCCACCCGGACCGGGCCGGGGACTTGTACCTGATTCTACCCCCGTACACGCTGCTCGGCGGGCCGCTGGGGCAGGGGACGGACCACGGCACGCCGCACGAGTACGACCGACACGTCCCGATCCTCGCCTCCGGGGCCGGCGTCCCGAAGCTCGGCGAGCGGAAGGAGCCGACGAGTTCGCTGGCCGTCGCCCCGCTGGTGGCGTACCTGCTCGGCGTCAAGCCGCCGGCGACGGCGAAGGAGAACATCCCCGTCGGCATCGCGAAGTGACTCACGGCCCGTGTTCGTGGATGACCTCACACAGCTTGCCGAGCATCTTCCCCTCGCGGGTCGCGGTCACGCCCTTCGGCAGCGGGACGTTGTTCACGAACAGTGCGACCGTCAACTCCGTTCCCTTCGCCGTCGTCATCACTCCGGCCAGCGCCTTGCTCCGCAGCAGGCTGCGGCCGTTCAGGTTGTCGTCGTACACCAGCGTGCCGGTCTTCGCGAACACCTTGCCGCGGGCCGGGCTTTCCTTCGGCACGACCTCCGCCAGCGTGCCGTCCACGCCGAGGACCGGCAGCCCGTCCTTGTAGGCGTCCCACTCCGGCCGCTTCCGCATCGCGTCGAGCAGCGCGACCGTCGCCCGCGGCGTCACGCAGTCGGCCCAGTGCCCGCCCGCCCCGCCGCCGAACGAGATCGTCGGAACCTCGACGCCGAGTCCCTTCAGAATCTTCCCCTGTTCGAGCAGCCCGGCCGCGGCCGTCTTCTTGTCGTGCTTCGCGGCCACCAGGCACGGCAGCGTCCCGGCGTACAGGTTGTGGCTCACCTTCAGCGTCACCTTGATCGTGTCGCGGAACTTCGCCGACCGGATCGCGGCCACCTGCGTCAGGTCGCGGCAGCCGGCCTGTTCCGGCAGGTCCACGCGGGTCGGCCGCAGCACGTTCGCGTTGACCCGGACGCCCGCCCGTCGCAGCGCCTCGACGAACAGCCCGCGGGCGAACCCGGCCGGGTCGGAGACGGGATAAATCCGCAACCGCGGCTTGCTGTCCACGGCGATGCTGCCACGGACGCGGAAGTGGTGCGCGTCGATGGTTTCGATCACCAGCCGCGGGGCCGACCCCTTCGACCCGGTCACGACTTCGATGTCCGCGCGGAGGAAATCCGTCTCCGGAATCAGCTTCACCTTCGCCGGGTCGCCGGCCGCCTTGCCCGGCGTCACCAGCACGTCGACGAGGTTGTCGTTGACGACGACCGGCGAGATCGCGTCCGGCCCGCTGCCGGACCCGGCGGCCCGCTCGAACAGGCGGTCGTCGATCAGCACCTCGCCGGTCACTTCCTGGATCCCCTTCGCCTTGACCTGCTTCGCCAAATCCTCCAGCCCGGCGAGCGGGTTCGTGTCCGTCAGGTGTGCCTCGCCGCTGAAGTTCGAGTAGATGTGGTCCGAGTCGCGGAACACGACCTCGCCCTTGTCGTTCGTCCGCCCGCCGAGCATCACGTCCCCGGCCGCGAGCAGGATCAGGTCGCCCTTCAGGATGCCGTCCGTCACGGTCCCCCGCTGGAAGACGCCCGTTTCGACCGTCGCGTCCGGGCCGATGGCGACGAGTGCGGCCGCGCACGAGAACAGCTTCGTCACCGACGCCGGCGTCATCAGCGAATCCGCGTTGCGGGCGTAGACCGGCTGGCCGGTCTTCGCGTCGGAGACGAGGACGCCCCACGTCGCCTGCTTGTAGTCGGGGCCGTCCATCAAGGCTTCGAGCTTCTTCGCGAGGGAAGGGTCTTGTGCGGACGCGGCCGACACCGCGAACAGGACGGAAACGACCGCGAGCGGGAACCGGGGCATGGGGGACTCTCGTGTGAAGGCGGGGCGAAGGCGATGGTAAAGGACGGATTGCCCGTTGACAACCGGCCGCCGGGTCCGGACGCTGGAAAGATCGGGATTCGTGCCGTCGGGGTCTCAGGAGTCGCGCGATGCCTCTTCCGCGTTGGTGGTCCGGGTTGCTCGTTCTCGCGGCGTGTCCGTTCGCCGCCGGCCAGGAGAAGGACAAGGCCGCCGACCTGTTCAAGCCGACGGGCAAGGTCCCGGTCGTGAAGGTCACGCTCGACAAGGACAACCTGAAGCTGCTGAACCAGGACCCGCGGAAGTACGTGAAGGCGACCGTCCGGATCGACGACAAGACACTCGCCGACGTGGGGCTGCACCTCAAAGGCGCGGCCGGGTCGTGGCGGGACTGGAACGACAAGCCGGGCCTCACGCTCAACTTCGACAAGTTCACGAGCAAGCAGGACTACAAGGGCCTCGACAAGGTCCACCTGAACAACGGCGTCCAGGACGGCAGCTTCCTCCAGGAGCTGCTCGCGAACGAACTCGCGCTCGCGATGGGCGTCCCGGCCTGCCGGTGTACGCACGTCGTCGTCGAACTTAACGGCCGCAAGGTCGGGCTGTACGTGCTGAAGGAGGGGTTCGACACGACCTGGTTGAAGCGGCACTTCAAGACGGCCGACGGCAACCTGTACGACGGCGGGTTCCTCACGGACATCAACGGCCAACTGAAACTCGACCACGGCATGGACATCGGCCGCCGGGACCTGAAGGCGCTCGTCAAGGCGTCCACCGACGGCGACGCGAACAAGCGGTACGAGGCCGTCGGCAAGTTGCTCGACGTCGACAAGTTCTGCGCCAGCGCCGCGCTCCAGATCGTGACGGCCGACTGGGACGGGTACATCCGCAAGCCGAACAACTACCGCGTCTTCTTCCCCTACGACGGCAAGGCGGTCATCGTCCCGCACGGCATGGACCAGATGTGGCAGAACCCCGGCGAGGGCCTCTGGCACGGCTGGGGCGGCATGGTCGCCCGCGCCGTCCTCGACCACCCGGACGGGAAGAAGAAGACGATCGAGAAGCTGAAGGAGATGACCGAGAAGCACTTCACGACGGAGAAGCTGAACGCCCGGATCGACGAGCTGGCCCCGCGGGTCAAGGAGGCGATGACGCCGGTCAACAAGGGGTGGGCGGACAACTACGTCAACGAGGTGAACTGGCTGAAGGACCGGTTGAAGCAGCGGGTGGCGTTGTTGAAAAAGGACCTGCCGAAGTTAAAGTGACGGCTTTGTAGGGCGGGTCAAGGCTCTGCGCCGACCCGCCGGGGTGACTGGGACCGACGGCGGGTCGGCGCAGAGCCTTGACCCGCCCTACAAGATCGGCCGAAGCAGTGGGGTGCAGTACAGGTCTGGTGCGACCGATACTCCCATTCCCAAGACGCTGTCCGCTCGATGGGTGGCTCATGGCGAAAGACAAGATAAAGCGGCCTCTCCACGAAGACGAAGACGAGGACGACCGCGACGCCCGGATGGCGGCCCAGTACGCCGCCGCGCGGAAGGCCCGCCGCGAGCGGGAGCGGCAGCTCGTCGGCCGTAATTCCGGCGGCGGGTTGTCGCTCCTGGGCGTGACGCTGACGGGCGGGTTGCTGCTCGCGTTCGGCCTGCTGTTGCTCGCCGGTATCGGCGCGGCCCTGTTCTGGTACGTCGGCATCCGCAGCTCCCGGCTCGCCATCGCCAGTGGAATCTGTTTCGTGTTTGGCGGCATCCTCCTCATCAACGCCCTGTTCGGCGGCGGGGACGACTGAATTTTTCCGGCCCGGCATTCCCACGGAACATCCGTTCGGGTATAAGGCTGGAATCCCTCCAGTGTCGAGCACCCGCCATGGCCATCACCTTCACCTGCACCTGTGGGAAGACGCTCAAGGTTGGCGACGAGCACGCCGGGAAGCGGGTCAAGTGCCCGGCCTGTAACGGCGTCGCGAGCGTCCCGGCCGGCAACCTCGCCGCGACCGACCAAAGCCCCCGGCCCGTCGCCGCGGCCCGCCCGGCCGTGGCCGCCCCGCCGCCGAAGCCGGCCAGGCCCGCCAAGCCGGCCGACGATTACGACGAGGTGGATGACGACGAGGACGACGCGCCGCGGAAGAAGAAGTCTGCCCGCCACGAGGACGACGAGGACGACCGGCCGAGCAAGCGGAAGCCGGCCCGCCGCGACACCGACTACGACGACGAGGAGGAAGACGACCGGCCGAGCAAGGGGCGGTCGTCCCGCCGGGATGAGGACGACGAGGACGAAGACGACGCGCCGCGGTCGAAGGCAAGATCGAAGCGGGCCGCCCGCGACGACGAGGACGACGAGGACGACCGGCCGAGCAAGCGGCGGAACAAGAAGGACAAGGGGCGGTCGAAGAAGCGGAAGGGGAAAGGCGACGAGTCCACCGCCGGCAAGCGACTCTTGTACATCGGCGGCGGGGCACTCGCGATCCTCGTCGGCGCGGCGCTGGCATACTTCCTCTACGACGTGGGCGGCCGCGGGGCGTCGAAGCTGTTCATCCTCGGCATCGTCGTCGCCCTGGCCGGCATCGGCGCGATCTTCAACGGCATCACCGGCAACGTCGGCGACGACGAGGAAGAGAAGGACGAGGAGGAGGAGGAAGACGACGAGGACGAGGACGACGAGTGGGAAGACAAGTAGCCTGAGTTCCTACAATGTCACACGCAGGGGGCCGCCGTGCCCCCTGCTTCGTTTTTCGGAGCCTCACCCATGTCGGACGTTCTCGAAACGCAACTCCTCGTCATCGGCGGCGGCCCCGGCGGCTACCCGGCCGCCCTGCACGCGGCCGACCACGGGCTGAAGGTCGTCCTCGTGGACGAGGGGGCGAAGCTCGGCGGCGTCTGCCTCAACCGCGGGTGCATCCCGTCGAAGGCGCTACTCCACGTCGCGAAGGTGATCCGCGAGGCGCACGAGGCGGCCGACATCGGCGTGTCGTTCGGCGAGCCGAAGCTCGACCTCGACAAGCTGCGGAACTTCGTTCAGACGAAGGTGGTCGGGAAGCTGACCGGCGGCATCGGGATGCTGTGCAAGGGCCGTAGCGTCGAGCACGTCGTCGGCCGCGCCGAGTTCGTGGACGCGAACACGGTGACGGTGACGGGCGAGAAGCCGCGGACGATCAAGTTCCAGCACTGCATCATCGCCACCGGCAGCCTGCCGGCGATGCCGAAGGCGTTCGCGATCAACGACGACCGCGTCATGGACAGCACCGGGGCGCTGCTGCTGCCGGACGTGCCGAAGAAGTTGCTCGTCATCGGCGGCGGGTACATCGGCCTGGAGATCGGCAGCGTATACGCGGCGATGGGCACGAAGGTCACGGTCGTCGAGTTCCTCGACGCCATCCTCGCGATGGCCGACAAGGACCTGGTGAAGCCGCTGGAAACGAAGTTGCGAAGCGAGTTCGAGAACATCTACACGAGCACGAAGGTTCTCGGCCTGGAGGCGACGCGCGAGGGGATCGTCGCGAAGCTGGAAGGGCAGGGGGTTCCGCCGCAGCTCACCTTCGACCGCGTGCTCGTATCCGTCGGCCGGCGGCCGAACTCCGCGAACATGGGCCTTGAAAAGGCCGGCGTGAAGGTGACGGACCGCGGGTTCATCCCGATCGACAAGCAGCGGCGGACGAACGTGCCGCACGTCTTCGCCATCGGCGACGTGGGCGAGGAGCCGGGGCTGGCGCACAAGGCGACGGCCGAGGCCCGCGTCGCGGTCGAGGCGATCCTCGGCGAGCCGGCCGAGTGGAACCCGCGGGCGATCCCGGCCGTCATCTTCACCGACCCGGAAATCGCCTGGGCCGGCCTGACCGAGAAGGACGCGCAGGAAAAGAACGTGCCGCACGAGGTGCTGAAGTTCCCGTGGGCGGCGAGCGGCCGGGCGGTGGCGTTGCAGATCACGAACGGCCTCACGAAGATGCTCGTCGATCCGGAGAGCAAGCGGGTCCTCGGCGTCGGCATCGTTGGCAGCGGCGCGGGCGAGATGATCGCGGAGGGCGTGCTGGCCGTCGAGATGGGGGCCGTCGCCCGCGACGTGTTGGAGAGCATCCACCCGCACCCGACGCTGTCCGAGACGGTGATGGAGAGCGCGGAGCTGGCCTACGGAGCGGCCACGCACGTGGCCCGGCCGCGGAAGGTGCTTTCATAGTAGGCACACTCCGTGTGCCGTCTGCTACCTGCCGCTGCGACTTCCACGAACTCTCCGACGCTCCGAGGAAACGGCACACGGAGTGTGCCTACTACTATGTTCTCCTGCCCCCACTGCAACTCCGTCGTCAGCGTCGAGGCCGGCCGCGTGCCGTGCCCCCGTTGCGGCGAACTGTTCGACACCGCGGCCGCCGAACAACTCCCGCACGACGCGGCCGAGTCGCCCGTCGCGCCGCTCCCGCCGAAGCCGGGGTTCCTCTACTCGCGAACGGCGATCCTGCTCTCGTTCGGCCTCGCGTTCTTGATCTTCGCCGTCGGCATGGCCGTCGTCCGGCCGTGGGAGCCGCGGGTCACGCAGAAGCAGGAAATCAGGCCGCCGGTCGTCGTGTCGCCGCTGGGGCTGTCCGGCCTGGCGTACCTGCCGCCGACCACGAACGTCGCGGCCGCGGTCCAGCCGATGCCGTTGCTCGCGTACGCCGCGATAACGAAGACCGATCCGCGGAAGTTCCTGATCGACGCCGGCGTGCCGGAGCAAGTCTTCGCGACGCTCGACCGGGCCGGCGTGCCGCTCGACCAGATCGACCACCTCGTCGTCGGGGCGACGTTCCGCACCGGGGCCGGACAGGTGCTCCCCGACGTAACCGCGTGCTTGAAATTGACCCGGCCGATCGCGGACGAGGAGAAGTTCCTGACCGCGCTGAAGGCCGAGAAGAACAGCCAGCAATCCAAGGTGGGCCATACCGTCTACAACGTCACGTCCGGGCTGCTGATGACGAAGCTCGACGGGCAGACGTACCTGTTCGGCATGGACGCGGACGACCTGGCGTTCCACGACAAGCCGCACGCGGCCGGCGGCGGCCACTTGCCGAAGGAACTCCGCGAGGCGATGACGAGCAAGGTCAGCCCGGCGTCGTTCGTTTGGCTCGCGACCGACACGCAGGACTGGGCCGCGAAGGACGTGGTGAAGATCGCCGCCCTCAGCCAGACGCTGAAGGACCGAATCGAGAAGTTGAAGGCGGTTCGCGGCGCGGCCGCGGGGTTGTCCCTCGAACCGGACCCGGAGCTGCGGCTCGGCGTGCGGTGGGCCGACGCCGCGGGCGCGACGGCCTTTCAGCAGAAACTGAAGGCGGCCTTCCCGACCGAGAAAGCGGCCGTCGCCGGCGACGACGGGTGGGGCACCGTCGTGACGCCGTTCGACCCGAAGGCCGAGGGGTTGAAGGGCGTCTTCGCCGAGTGGTTCGGGAAAAAGTAGTCGGCGACGCGGTTTCTCAACAACACTGTCTTAATGTTCACGTCAAGTGTCTTCCCGCCACGGGGTGGCCCCGTGGCGGTGGCGGCGGTGGCGGTCTCGACCCGTCGTAGGGGATTTCGCGCGTCGGGTTCGCCGACACCGCCAAAGATTCTTCCATTTTCTTCGGAATCCCCGGCCGTAGGATAGCCCCCGCCAACTCGACTCGTTCCCTTTCCCGCGAGGTCCGCGATGTTGTTCCAACGTGGTACGCAATCCCGCCGGGGGTTCCTGACAACCTCCGTCGCAACCCTCACCGCCGCGGGACTGCCGCTGTGGTACGCCCGCGAGGTATTCGCCGCCGACACGGCGACGAGCGCGAAGGCCGACAAGGCCGTGTCCGCGAACGGCAAGCTCCGCATGGGGTTCGTCGGCATCGGCAGCCCGCAGAGCCGGGCCTACGCCCTGTACGGGGCGGCGAAGAAGTTCAAGCAGGTCGATTGCTCCTACGTGTGCGACGTGGACAGCCGGCACCTCGGCCGGGCCGCGACGACGTTCTCCCGCGACGGGTACGAGCCGAAGGCGCACTTCGACTTCCGCAAGGTCACGTCGAGCAAGGACGTGGACGCCGTCGTCGTGGCGACGCCGGACCACTGGCACGCGATCGTCGCCATCGACGCACTGAAGAACGGCAAGGACGTGTACTGCGAGAAGCCGCTGACGCTGACGGTCGCGGAGTCGCTGGCCTTGCAGAGGGCGGTGAAGGACAGCGGCCGCGTCCTCCAGACCGGTAGCCAGCAGCGGACGGAGATGCGGGGCATGTTCCGACTCGCCGCCGAGGTCGTGCGGGCCGGCCGGCTCGGCAAGGTGAAGGCCATCGAGTGCCGGATCGGGAAGAACCCGCAGAGCGGCCCGATCGAGGAGGTGCCCGCGCCGAAGGAACTGGATTGGGACACGTGGCTCGGGCCGGCCCCGAAGGTCCCGTACCGGCTGAGCAAGGACGGGAAGAAGACGAACTGCCACTACGAGTTCCGGTGGTGGTACGACTACAGCGGCGGGAAGATGACCGACTGGGGCGCGCACCACATCGACATCGCGCAATGGAGCCTGGGCATGGACGGCAGCGGGCCGACGGCGGTGGAGTGCATCTCGGCGGCGCAACCCTACACGAAGGGGGACGGGTACAACTGCCACGAGACGTTCAACGTGAAGTACACGTACCCGAACGGCGTCGAGGTGTTCGCGATGTCCAGCGGCGGCAGCGAGGCCGAGCTTTTCAAGGCCGACGGCAAGCCGCGGAAGGTGGGGCGGGACGACAACGGCCTCCTCATCACTGGGGAGGACGGGACGCTGTTCGTCAGCCGCGGGGACATCGCCGCCAGCGACGCGAAGATTCTCTCCGAGCCGCTGAAGGACGACCCGAAGCTCTACCCGTCGCGGCCGACGGACCACATGGGCAACTTCCTCGACTGCGTCGCCAGCCGGGAGAAGCCGATTTGCGACGTGACCGTCGGCGGCGGGTCGGTGATCGTCTGCCTGATCGGGACGATCGCCCTGCGTATGGGCGTCGGCAAGAAGCTGGCGTGGGACCCCAAGGCCCACACGTTCGACAACGATGAGGCGAACAAACTGCTCTCGCGGCCCGGCCGCGGGCAGTGGAAGCTGCCGGCGTAGTCCGCGTCTGAAATCGGAACGCCCGCGAACGTCGGTTCGCGGGCGTTTGTCGTTGGTGGTGTACAATTTCACCATTCAGCCGCTTTGAAAGGGTTCCCGTGAGCGCGTTGGAGTTTCGGTTCGACGTGATCGTGGTCGGGGCGGGGCACGCGGGCACGGAGGCGGCGATGGCGGCCGCCCGGCTCGGGATGAAGACGTGCCTGCTGACGATGAACGCCGACGCGGTCGGGCAGATGAGCTGCAACCCGGCCATCGGCGGCGTCGCGAAGGGCCAGATCGTCCGCGAGATCGACGCCCTCGGCGGCGTCATGGGCCGCTGCACCGACGAGTCCGGCATCATGTTCAAGATGCTGAATGCGTCGAAGGGGCCGGCCATGCACTCGCCGCGGGCGCAGTGCGACAAGAAGCTCTACCAGTTCACGATGAAGAAGTGGGTCGAGGAGCAGGAGAACCTCACGCTCCGGCAGGAACTCATTGAGGGATTGTTGCTCGAACCGCACGCCGACAGCGGCAGCCCGGCGAAGCTGCGGGTCGCCGGCGTTCTCGCGCGCGGGGACACGCGGTATCTCGCGAACGCCGTCATCCTCACGACCGGTACGTTCCTCAAGGCGCTCATGCACACCGGCGAGGCGAAGACGACCGGCGGCCGGGCCGGGGACAACTCCGCCGAGGCGATGAGCGACAGCCTCGCCGCCGCCGGGTTCGAGCTGGCCCGGTTCAAGACCGGCACGCCCTGCCGCCTCAACGGTCGGACGATCGACTTCAAGGGCCTCGCCGAGTCGGTCGGAGACCTGACGCCGCGGCCGTTCAGCTTCCGCACGGACCGCATCACCGTCCCACAGATGATCTGCCACATCACGGAGACGAACGAAAAGGTCCACGAACTCATCCGCGCCAACCTCCACCGCGCCCCGATGTATTGTGGGCAGATCAAGTCGTCCGGCCCGCGGTACTGTCCGAGCATCGAGGACAAGGTCGTGCGGTTCGCCGAGAAGGGGTCGCACCAAATCTTCCTCGAACCGGAAGGACTGAACACCCGCGAGTATTACTGCAACGGGATCAGCACGAGCCTGCCGAAGGACGTGCAGCAGGGGATGCTGAAGCTGATACCGGGCCTGGAGAACGCGGAGGTCATGCGGTGGGGGTACGCCGTCGAGTACGATTACGCCCCGCCGACGCAGCTTCACCCGACGCTGGAGACGAAGCCGGTCGCCGGGCTTTACTTCGCCGGGCAGATTAACGGGACCACCGGCTACGAGGAAGCGGCCGCGCAGGGTCTAATGGCCGGGCTGAACGCGGCCCTCAAGTTGAAGGGCGAGCCGCCGCTGATCCTCGACCGCGGCCAGGCGTACATCGGCGTGCTGATCGACGACCTGGTGACGAAGGGCGTGGACGAGCCGTACCGCATGTTCACGTCGCGGGCCGAGTACCGGCTCGTCCTCCGGCACGACAACGCCGACCGGCGGCTGACGCCGCTCGGCCGCAAGGTCGGCAGCGTGGGCGACGACGCATGGCGGCGGCTGGAGGCGAAGGAGCAGGGGATCGCGGAACTTCAGAACTTGCTCAGCAGAACGAAGTCCGACGGCGATACCCTCGCGACCTGGCTCCGGCGAACCGAGGTGAGCTGGGAAGAACTCTGCCAGCGCGGCCCCGTGCTCAACGAATGGAACGCGCGGCCGGATGTGGTCGAGCAAGTCGTGCTGGAGGCGAAGTACGCCGGCTACATCGATCGGCAGGCCACGGAGGTCGAGCGGTTCCGGCGGATGGAGAACAAGGGCATCCCGTCCGCGTTCGACTACGCCGGCGTGCCGCAGCTGCGGGTCGAGGCCCGCGAGAAGCTGAGCCGGATTCGGCCCGCCAACATCGGGCAAGCAAGCCGCGTCAGCGGCATCACCCCGGCGGACTTGGCAGTGCTGTTGTTTTATTTGGAATGAGCCGGTATACGGCCCCCCGACGGTTGGGGAAGTCGCCGTCCGTTGCGGCGACTGCCACCGACTGTCGGCCAACCTGACGCGGCCGGGATGATTTCTGAAAAGTGGGAAGATTTGACTTTTCACCGGTTGGTAAAGATGGCAAGATGTGCCGACTTTAGCGACTGGGTGGACTGTCCCCTCTCCTATAATTCAGGTTCACCCGCGTCGTCCGAGAGGATGGCCAAGGAGGGCAAGGCGGCTAAGGTGTACGGATTGCTGAAGCTGCGGAGTGTCGGTAGTCGTTCCGGGTCGTGCGTGTAACGCCCATGTCCGGAAACCAGTTAAGGCGAGTTGACCACGTCGAGTCGCGTTGACGGGCAAGGATTGCCGGTTATATTCCCTGCGGCGGTTTGGTAATCGGGCTTCCAACAACGCTCCGACTACCCAGCCCCGGCGCAGTCCGCGAACTTCCCGATTCCCCCCTCCTGCGCCGACCGCCCGGGCTTGCCCGGGCGTCGCCGGGGAACTGTCGGTTCCCACGGATGGTTTCTGGTTCGCTCGCCGACTCGTGGTGGGTTGAGTCGATCGAATCAATGTCACGCGAGCCGGCCGGGGCCGGCAGGGTGGACGACGCATGAAGACGGTGTTCACGACCGGCGAAGCGGCGAAGATCTGCAAGGTCAGCCAGCAGACCATCATCCGCTGTTTCGATAACGGTCAGCTCAAGGGGTTCCGCGTTCCCGGCTCGAAGTTCCGCCGGATCCCGCGGGAGTCGCTGTACAAGTTCATGAAGGACAACCAAATCCCGACCGACGCCTTGGAAAGCGGCAAGCGGAAGGTGCTGGTGGTGGACGACGAGCCGGAAATCGTGGACATCATCACCCAGGGGCTGGTCGAGGACGGCCGGTTCGAGGTGAAGGTTGCCGCCAACGGGTTCGACGCCGGGATGATGGTAAAGGAGTACCGGCCGGACCTGATCGTGCTCGACGTGAACCTCCCGGACATCAACGGGAAGGAAGTCTGCCACCGCGTCCGGGCCGACCAGAACCTGGAAGAGGTCCGGATCATCTGCATCAGCGGCGAGGTGATGGAAGACCGCATCCAGGAGCTGAAGCTCGCCGGGGCGGACGACTTCGTGCAGAAGCCGTTCGACATCGACGTGCTGATCGAGCGGATGTGCGTCCAGCTCGACATGGAAGCCCCCGCGGCGGCGTGAGTGAGTGCCGGTCGGTTCCCGAACCCGTTCGATCTTGGGCCGTGATGACCCACTCGAACGGGTTCGAGCTTAGGTGACTTCATGCACGGAGCGCGACAGCAAGACCAGGGATTGGTCGGCGACACGGCGGCCCGGCTGCCGTGGCTGTGCCCGTCGGCCGACGCCCTGATCCGCCTCACGACCGAACCCGTCCCCGTCGCCGACCTGTCGAACGACGTTGCCCTCGTCCTGCTCTCCCTCCGGTACGTTCGCTCCACGACCAACGCCGACACGTTCGGCTTCTCCTCGCTCCGCGATTCCGTCGTCGTTGAAGCCGCGGCGAAGTTGCTGGGCACGCACACGCCGCACTGGCTGCCGTCGCGGAATCCGGTTGCCGAACAACTCCGCGCGTTCTCGACGCAACTCGCCGCCGCGATGGGCCGACTCGCGGCAGAAGGCGGAACCGTGTCGCCGGAGGCGGCGCGGGCCGTCGGGTTAGTCGCGCCGCTCGGCTGGTGGGCCGTCGCCACCGTCAGTCCGAAGGCGGTCGTCGATTGTCTGAGCGAGACTGATTCCGGCGAAGACGTGCAGGCGATGCAACGCAAAGCCTGGGGCCTGTCCCACGAGGACGTGGCCCGGCGGCTCTGTTCGCGATGGCGGCTGCCGACATGGGTTAGTGCGACCGTCGGCACGCTATCGTTGGACGTGGCCGACGCCGTCCGCCTTGGCGCGGACGTGGAACTGACACAGCTTTTGCGGGAAGCCCTTCGCCAGGTCGAGTTCAACGGATACGTCCTCGGCCGGCATACTCAATCGTTGAAGAACCGAGTCTGGAAGCCCCGCGCGAGTGCGAACGGCGTCGCGCACGCGGAGGAAGACCCTCGCACATTGCGCCTCTTGCCTCAGCTTCTGCGAACCTCGGCCAACGCCCGGCGTGCCGGGAACGACCACCGGCTGCGAACGGCGGAGGCGGAAGTTGATCGGCTGCATGAATTGTTAGCCGACGTGCGAGAGAGCTTCGAGGTCGCGGTTCGAGATGCGAAGTTGTCCGGCCTCGCGGAGTTGGCGGCCGGCGCGAGCCACGAGATCAACAACCCGCTGGCTGTGATTTCCGGGAACGCCCAGCGCCTTCGCAAGGCCGAACCCGACGAAGACCGGCGGAAGGCGCTCGACGCGATCGTTCGCCAGTCGTCGCGGATCAGCGACATCGTCCGCGAACTGATGCACTTCGCCCGGCCCGGCACGCCGAACCGCGGCCGCGTCGATGTCGGCGAACTGGCCGCGATTGCCGTTGCGAGTTTCCAACCGCAGGCGTCGATGAAGGGCGTGAAACTCAGCCTGGAAGCGTGCGCCGAGCCGACGAATTGCCACGGCGACTTGACGCAGATCCGTCGGTCGCTCGACGCATTGATTCAGAACGCAATCGAAGCCACGCCGAACGGCGGGGAGATTCGCGTTGTCGTCCACGCCGACTCCGAACGCACGCGGCTGATTGTCGAAGACAGCGGCCTCGGGCCGAGTGACGACGCCGTGCCGCACCTGTTCGACCCCTTCTACTCCGGCCGGCCCGCCGGCCGCGGCCGCGGGCTGGGCCTCGCGACCGCGTGGCGGCTCGCGACCATCAACGGCGGCGAGGTGCAGTACCACCGCCCGCCGGACGGCCCGACGCGGTTCGAGCTGATCTTGCCGGTCGCCGAAACCACCCGTTCCGCCCTTCGCATCACCGCATAGACTGTCGACAGTCGCCTTCGCCGCCCGCGCGTAAGGATTCCGCGGTGTTCACCCATTTACAACGCCTGGTCCTCGGCCTCGACCGGCTGATCTACCCGCCCGACTGCCTCGTCTGCGACAAACGCTTCGACCGGCAAACCGTGATTTCTCTCTGCAAACCGTGCCTTGAGGCCGTTACCGCCGAGCCGTTCGCGACCTGCCCGCAGTGCTCTGGCACGATTGGCCCACATGTTGCTCTGGAGGACGGCTGTTCGCGTTGCCGGGAGGAGACGTTCCACTTTTCCTCGGCAATGCGGCTCGGTCCCTACGACGGCATACTGCGGGACGCGATCCTACGGATGAAGCAACTGCCGGGTGAGTCGCTCGCGGAAACGATGGGGCTGGTGTGGGCGGAACGCGATCGCGAAAAGTTCGCCGCGATACGGCCGGAGGTCGTGATCGCGATTCCGCTTTATTGGCTACGGCGGATCGAGCGCGGGTACAACCAGTCGCTCGCCGTAGCCGACGCCGTCGCGAACGTGTTGAAAGTTCCTTGTGAGAGCGGATGGCTCGTACGAAAAAAGCCGACGCCGAAGCAGTACACGCAGTCGGCCGCGGCACGGCGGGAGAACGTGAAAGGCGCGTTCCGGACGACGTGGCGCTGTCGGGTTCAGAATCGGCGGGTTCTACTGATCGACGACGTTCTGACGACGGGAGCGACCACAAGCGAAGCGGCGAAGGTGTTGAGGGAAGCCGGGGCGGCGCAAGTAGACGTGGCCGTCCTCGCCCACCGGTGAGCGAACCGCGAGGAGCGTGAACGGCGTGCGGGTTACGGAAGGCGTGACGAGTATCGTCAATCTGACATCGGCCCGGTACGCGGTTGATCCCTCCCGTACCGAAATTGCGGATGTGTCGGGTGGTCACCATCAGATACTTTGAGAGCTAAGGCGGGTCCGGTCAGGGGATACCCGGACGCCGCCGAAAGGGGTTTCCGAACATGAGTCGTTTTCTTCTGGGGGCGGTGGCACTGGTCTTTTCGGTCGGGCTGGCGAACGCCGCCGCGAAGGATTACTTCACCGAGTTCGCCAAGGACTTCGGCCCGTCGCCGCGCGGGCCGGTGCTGACCCACTACTTCGGGATCAGCAACACGAGCAAGGACACGATCACGCTCGGCACGGCCCGCGTGTCGTGCGGCTGCGTGTCCGCCCAGGTGTTGAAGAACCAGCTCGCCCCCGGCGAATCAACGGCCGTGGTCGCGTACATGGACACCCGCCGCATCCCGCAGGCGTACGTGACGAAGACGGTGCTGGTGTACGTCCCGTTCCTCAGCCCAATTCAGGAAGAAATCACGCTGAAGGTCACGTCCATCGCCCGCGACGACCTCGTCTTCTCGCCGGAAGTCTTGGCGTTGGGCAACGTCAAGAAGGGGAAGACGGCGACGGCCACGGCGAAGGTCACGCTGTTCAACCAGGGCAAGTGGGAAGTCAGCGAGGTAACGAGCACGGGCAAGTTTGTGAGCGGTTCCGCGAAGCTCGTGAACCGGGCCGCGAACGAAGTCACGTATGAAGTGACGGCCACGCTCGACGAGAACTGCCCGGTCGGGAACTGGGTGTCCGACCTCTACCTGAAGACGAACGCCGGCGGCCTCGAAAAGCTCCGCATCCCGGTGACGGTGAACGTGACAACGGCCATCGCCGTGACGCCGGAAGCCGTGAAACTCGGCGAGATCAAGGAAGGCAGCAAGACCGAGTCGAAGCTCCTGCTACAAGGTAGTCAGAGCTTCAAGATTCTCGACGTGAAGGGCGGCGACGACATCATCACAGCTAAGCCGGAATCGACCGAGTCGCGGGCGCTGCACACGCTGCTGTTCGCTGTGAAGCCGACGAAGGCGGGCGAGTTGAACCGCAGCTTCGAGGTGCTGACCGACCACAAGGAGATGCCGAAGGTCACGATCCCGGTGACGGGCAAGGTCGTGAAGTAGGATACTCGACACGCGAACACACCCGGCCAATCGGCCGGGTGTTTTTGTTGACTGCCGCTCACCGCGCGCCGAGAATAACGACCGCGACCGGCCTCGCGCTTCCCTCCCCGCCGCGGTCCCTCTTCTGATTGCAGCCGGAATCCGTATCCTTCCCCGCGACGCACCGTGAAGGGAATTCTATGTCCACGTCCGTGACGACGTTCAAAAAACTTCTCGTCGCCAACCGCAGTGAAATCGCCATCCGCGTCTTCCGCTCGGCCCACGAACTCGGCATCCGAACCGTTGCGATCTACTCGCACGAGGACCGGTTCGCGCTCCACCGGTTCAAGGCGGACGAGGCGTACCGCGTCGGCAAGCCCGGCGAGCCGATCCGTGCCTACCTCGACATCCCCGGCATCGTCGCGCTCGCGAAGGAAGTCGGCGTCGATGCCATCCACCCCGGCTACGGGTTCCTGAGCGAGAATGCCGCGTTCGCGCGGGCGTGTGCCGCCGCCGGGATCATATTCGTCGGCCCGAAGCCGGAAATCCTCGACTCCCTCGGCGACAAGGTCGCGGCCCGCCACATCGCGCAACAGGCGAAGGTCCCCGTCCTCTCCGGCAGCGACAAGCCGGTCTCGGAGATTGCCGACGCGAAGGCCCTCGCGGAGAAGCTCGGCTACCCGGTCATGGTGAAGGCCGCGATGGGCGGCGGCGGCCGTGGGATGCGGCCCGTCATGACGGCCGACAAACTCGAAGAGGCCATCGACTCCGCCCGGCGGGAGGCCGGTGCGGCGTTCGGCATCTCGGACGTGTTCCTGGAAAAGCTCGTCCAGCGGGCCAAGCACATCGAGGTCCAGCTCATCGGTGACCGGCACGGCGGGCTGGTCCACCTGTTCGAGCGGGACTGCTCGATCCAGCGGCGGCATCAGAAGGTCGTCGAACTCGCCCCGGCCCCGAACCTCCCGGCCGACGTGCGGCAGCAAATCCTCGACGCCGCCGTCGCCATCGGCAAGGCCGTCGGCCTCGACAACGCCGGCACGGTCGAGTTCCTCTACGACAGCGACACGAAGCAGTTCTACTTCATCGAGGTGAACCCGCGGATCCAGGTCGAGCACACGGTCACGGAGGCCGTCACCGGGTACGACATCGTTCGCACGCAAATCCTCGTCGCGCAGGGGACGCCACTGTCGAACCCGGAGATCGGCCTCGGCGACCAGGCGGCGGTGAAGGTCCAGGGCTACGCGATCCAGGCCCGCGTCACGACCGAGGACCCGGCAAACAACTTTACACCGGACTACGGCCGCCTGAGCGCCTACCGGTCCGCGAGCGGCCCCGGCATCCGGCTCGACGCCGGCACCGCGTTCGGCGGGGCGGTCATCACCCCGTACTACGACTCGCTGCTCGTGAAGGTTACCGCGTCCGGCCTGCGGTTCAGCGACGCCGCCCGGCGGATGGAGCGGAGCCTGCAAGAGTTCCGCGTCCGCGGCGTGAAGACGAACATCCCGTTCGTGCTGAACCTCGTCACGCACCCGAAGTTCCTCGACGGCAGCGTGACGACGAAGTTCCTCGACGAGACGCCGGAGCTGTTCAAGTTCGTCGCCCGCCAGGACCGCGCGACGAAGTTGCTGTCGTACATCGCCGACGTGATCGTGAACGGCCACCCGGAGGTGAAGGAGAAGCCGCAAATCCCCGCGGGGAAGGGGGAAGTCCCGTACCATGCCTCGCCGGTCCAGCAACTCGTTTCCGGGAAGCCGGCGGGCCTTCCGGAAGGAACGCGGGACCTTTTCAAGAAGCTCGGCCACGCGAAGTTCGTCGAGTGGGTCAAGAACCAGAAGCGGCTGCTCGTCACCGACACGACGATGCGGGACGCGCACCAGTCGCTGCTCGCGACGCGGATGCGGACCTACGACATGCTGCACGTCGCCCCGGAGTACGCCCGGCGGCACGCCGACTTTTTCTCGCTCGAAATGTGGGGCGGGGCCACGTTCGACACCAGCATGCGGTTCCTCAAGGAGTCGCCCTGGGACCGGCTCGCGGACCTGCGGGCGCGGGTTCCGAACATCCTTTTCCAGATGCTCCTACGGGCCGCCAGCGCCGTCGGGTACACGAACTACCCGGACAACGTGGTGAAGGCGTTCGTGAAGGAGTCGGCCGCCGCGGGCATGGACGTGTTCCGCATCTTCGACGCCTGCAACTGGCTGCCGAACCTGAAGCTCGCCATCGACGCCGTGCGGGAGACGGACGCCCTGGCCGAGGCGTGCGTCTGCTACACCGGCGACATCCTCGACCCGAAGCGTGACAAATACACGCTGAAATACTTCGTCGATCTTGCGAAGGAGTTGGCGAAGCTCGGCACGCACCTTCTCGCGATCAAGGACATGGCCGGGCTGCTCAAGCCATACGCCGCGAAGAAGCTGGTGAAGGCGCTTCGGGAGGAGGTCGGCGTGCCGATCCACTTCCACACGCACGACAGCGCCGGCGGCCAGATCGCGTCCTACGTGATGGCCGCCGAGGAGGGGGTGAGCATCGTCGATTGCGCGTTCGCCCCGCTGTCCGGCGTGACGGCACAGCCGAGCCTGAACGCGCTAGCCGAGGCAATGCGGTTCCACGACCGCGACCCCCAACTGTCGTTCGACGAGTTGCAAAAGACGGCGATCTACTGGGAAGAGGTCCGCGGCTACTATAAGCCGTTCGAGGCGGGCCAGCTCGCGGCGTCGGCGGACGTGTACCTGCACGAGATGCCCGGTGGCCAGGCGACGAACCTGATGCAACAGGCGAAGTCGCTCGGCCTCGGCGACCGATGGCCGGAAGTGTGTCGCACCTATGCGGCCGTGAACCAGATGTTCGGGGACATCGTGAAGGTGACGCCCACCTCGAAGGTCGTGGGTGACATGGCCCTCTTCATGATGGCGAACAACCTGACGGCCGCGGACGTGCTCGACCCGAAGCGGGAAGTCGCGTTCCCGGAATCCGTCGTCGAATTCTTCGAGGGAAAGATCGGCCTGCCGCCCGGCGGCTTCCCGCCCGCGCTGCAATCCCGCGTGCTGCGGGGCCGGAAGCCGCTAACCGAGCGGGCCGGGGCGAGCCTGCCGCCGGCCGACTTCGAGGCCGCACGCAAGGCCATCGAGCCGAAGCTCGGCCGCAAGCCGACCGACCAGGACGTGGTGTCGTACCTGCTCTACCCAAAGGTGTACCAGGACTTCGCGGACCAACAGAACCGCTTCTCAGACCTGAGTGTGCTGCCCACTCCAGTCTTCTTCTACGGGATGCAAAAGGGCGAGGAAGTCAGCGTAGAGATCGAGCCGGGGAAGACGCTCATCATCCGCTTCCTGACCGTCGGCGAGCCGCACGAGGACGGGCGTCGGTCCGTCGGCTTTGAACTCAACGGCCAACCCCGCGAGGTGATGGTCGAGGACCGGTCGCTGGCGAAGACGGCCACGGCCGTGCGGCGGAAGGCCGAGCCGGGCAACCCGCTCCAGGTCGGCGCGCCGATGCCGGGGGCGGTGGTGGCGGTCGCGGTGTCGGCCGGGGAGGAAGTCGCGGCAGGACAGAAGTTGGTGACGATGGAAGCGATGAAGATGGAATCGACCATCTACGCGGACCGGGCCGCGAAGGTCGCCGAGGTGATCGTGAAGCCGGGGTCGCAAGTGCAAGGCGGTGACCTACTCATCCGCTACGAGGGCTGACCATGATCGCGACGCTGTTCATCTCCGCCGTGCTCGCGGCCCCGCCGGGTACGATCGCGTCGTTCGCCGGGACCGGCCAGAAGGGGTACACCGGGGACGGCGGCCCGGCGGCGGCGGCACAGCTCGACAACCCGTTCGACGTGGCTTTCGACGCGGCCGGCAACCTGTACTTCTCGGACACGAACAACCACGTCGTCCGCCGCGTCGATGCAAAGATGGGCACGATCACGACGGTGGCGGGAAGCGGAAGGAAGGGGTATTCCGGCGATGGCGGCCCCGCGACGAAGGCGGAGTTGAACGAACCCTACGGCATCGAACTCGACTCCGACGGCAACCTCTACATCGTGGACCGGCTCAATTTCTCCATCCGCGTCGTGGATGCGAAGGAACAAACCATCCGCACCCTCGCGGGGACCGGCAAGACCGGGAAGTCGGAGGACGGCGGCCCGGCCGACAAGGCCGCGTTCGCGGAGCCGAACGGCCTGTGCCTCGACGGCAAGGGCAAGCTCTACGTCGCGGACGTGAAGGACCAACGGGTCCGCGTGATCGACCTGAAGGCCGGGACCATCGGCACGGCCTGCGGAACCAGTGGCAAGAAGGCGACGGCCGGCGACGGCGGCCCGGTCGCGAAGGCAACCCTCAACGGCCCACGGGCCGTCGCAGTCGGTCCGGACGGGTCGCTGTTTGTCGTCGAGCGGGAGGGCAACTGCGTCCGGCGGATCGACTTCGCGAAAGGGACCATCGAGCGGTTCGCCGGGACCGGCAAGAAAGGATTCACCGGCGACGGCGGCCCGGCGAAGGACGCCACGTTCGACGGGCCGAAGGAAATCGACATCGACAAGAACGGGACCGTGTTCGTCGTGGACACGGAAAACGAAACCATCCGCCGGATCGATGCGAAGACCGGGATCGTCACGACGGCGGCGGGGAAGGGCCGCACGAAGTCGCCGGGGCGGGGGAACGGCGGCCCGGCAACGGCCGCGACCCTGGGCCGGCCGCACGGCGTCGCCGTCCGCGACGGGGCCGTTTACATCGGCGACACGCTCAGTCACATGATCCGCGTCGTGAAGTGACGGTCAGCCTTCGAGGTACTTCCCGCCGCGGCCGGGGACGTTCTCGACGGGGTTGGCCGACGACCCCTTTTCCTTCGTCAACATCGTGGACGCCAGGACGTAACCGGCGGCGAACGCGACGCCCAGTAGCACCGCCACGACCGCCGCCGCGACGGTCAGCTTCGTGCGGGTCAGCACGATCGTGTTCGTCAGCTCCTCGACATCAATCGCCTCTTCGATTTCGTCCCGTTCCCGCCGCTTGGCCCGACGGGGCGGCTCGTAAGGCTGTTTCTCCTCGGCGGCCGGTTCGGCGTTCGGCTTCGCGTTCTCGACGGCGGGGTTCAACAGCGATTCAAAGTCCGGCCGCTCGAACAGCGGCATCGAGTCGAGTTTCTTCTCGACCGGCCGTGGTTGGTTGAGAGGGACGGTCCGGGGCGCGACCGGCAGGCCGGGCGGCGACTTCGGGATGGCCGGGGCCGCCCCGACGGGGCCGTTGGTTTCCACGGCCATGCCCGCGAGGGCCGGCACGCGGACCTCGGCGGAGCAACGGGGGCACTTCACTGTCGTGCCGGCTTTTCGGCGGGCGATGCCCAACATGCGGTCGCACGCCGGGCACCGAAATTGGATCGGCATTCGTTCGCACTCCAACGCGCAAGCCGCGACGCCGTTGTCGTTCTGGGGTAATCGCGTTCCCGCGCCGCTCCGTCCATTGTCGGGCATTCGCCCACCAATTGCAACGCCCGGCTTGACCCGGCGTTGGGGGCAGGAACAATGAGATTACCGATTCCGCCCGGACCCGAGGCCGCACCATGTCCCGCCGCGCGCGACGCCCCGCCTTGTTAATCGCCCTGTTCGCCGTGGGCGTCACCACCGTCACGGCCCCGGCGGTGGACCGCGTCATCTTCCGCGACGGGTTCGTCCTCGAAGGGACGGTCTACAAGGAACAGGAGCGGATCAGCGACGCACAGAACGGGTTCAGTTTCTCGATCCCCAAAAACAAGGGATTCGACATCCTCGACGACGGCCTGCGGTGGTGGATCTTCTCGCGGCACCAGAAGCAGGCGGCCGAGATTCAGCAGAACGTCAAGGGCCTCGAAGATTTGAAGGAGTACGGCCGCACCGTCAATCTCAAGCAACAACAATCGTTGCCCAACTTCACCCGTAGCTTCAAGGCGGACGACTACGACAAGGACTGGAAGCGGAACATCCGCGTCGAAACCAACGTCCGCGACTTCCAGACCATCGAGCAGGTCATCCGCGTCCTCGGCCCGAAGCGAATGATCGTCGTGTCGCGGACGCACAAGTGGCACCCGTACTTCTCGACCCGCGAACTCGGCCCGGCCGCCGTCCGCGCGCTGTTGGTGACGCACCCCGACCTGGACGAGAAGGGGAAGCCGGACGCGACGAAGCGGCTAGCGATCGCGCACTTCTTCTACCAGGGCGACTTCCTGGACGCGGCCAAGGCCGAGATCGCGCGGGCCAAGAAGGACATCCCCGCCGCGTGGACGAAGGAGCAGACGGAAACGCTCGACAAGCTCCAGGCCGCCATCGCGAAGGCCGAGGCGAAGTTGCTCGTGGACGAGCTGGAGGTCGCGAAGGCCGCCGGCCGGTACGCGGCCGGGAAGAACATCGTCGCCGCGTTCGACGCCAAGGCGGCGACCGCCGACCTGACGGACCGGTTCGCGAAGTTGAAGGCGGAACTCGAAATCGTCCAGCCGCCCTACGAGAAATCGAAGCGCCTCCTCGCGGCCACGCTCGACGAGCTGGCGGCCGGCAAGCTCGCGCCGGCCGGGGCGGTCGGCGGGGGCGTCGGCACGCTCGTCGGCCGAAAGCAACTCCCGCCCGAGGCGCAACGGCTCCTCGACGCCGGCGAGCAGGTGGTCGCCGAGTTGCACCCGGACAACGCGGACCGCATCGACATCTTCCGCAAGCTCGCCGAGGGCGTCGAGAGGCAGCGCAAGGCCGGCGGGAGCGGCGGCGAGCGGCCGGAGCGGCTGGTCGCCCTCGCCATCAGCGGCTGGGTCATGGGGCCGAACGGTGCGGACAACAACGTCGAGAACGCCCTCCGCCTCTGGCAGTGGCGGGAGACGCTGACCGCGTACCAGAACGAGGACATCCTCAACGAGCGGCGGGCCGTCTTCGCGAAGATGCAAAAGTCCGGCAAGCCGGTCACGGCGGACGTGCTGTCGCAGGTCATCAAGTACCTGCCGCCCGCCCGGCCGGAGAACCTGGCGAACCCCGGCGGCGTGGCCCTGCCCGCCAACGACCGGACGGTCCCCGGCATCTTCCGGCGTAACACCGGACCCATAAAGGAAACGGCGTCCGGCGTCGATTATCTGGTCCGGCTGCCGAGCGAGTACCACCACGGCCGCGCGTACCCGGTACTGATCGCGCTTACGCACAACTCGATCCCGCCGGAACAGCTCATCAGCCTCTTGGCCTACGAGGCCGACCGCAACGGGTTCATCCTCGCGGCCCCGCTGTGGGTCGGCGGGTTCGACCAGCGGTACGACTGGTCCGGCGACCAGCACTACAAGGTCCAGGCCACGCTGCGGAGCCTGATCCGCCACTACCGCGTGGACAACGACCGCGTGTTCCTGTTCGGCTTCGGCGAGGGGGCGAACTTCGCCCTCGACGTGGGGGCGTCGCACCCGGACCTGTTCGCGGGACTCGTGGGGATGGGGTCGAACCCGAAATACTTTAACATGATGATGCACTACTGGCGGAACTGCCAGAAGCTGCCGGTGTATTTGGCCCAGGGCGCACTCGGCGGTGCGGGGCTGGATAACGTGCGGTCGATCTTTGAGAATTGGATGCACAAGGGATTCCCGGCCCTCGCGACCGTGTACCGCGGCCGCGGCATGGAGTGGTACAGCGGTGACCTGCACCTCATGTTCGACTGGATGCGGTTGAAGAAGCGGGCGACCGGCACGGCCGTCCTCCGGCTGAACCAGTTCGCCGTCGAGCCGTGGTCGATCATGCGGAAGGCGGACAACCGGTTCTACTGGGTCGGCACGGACGAAGTGAATCAGCCCAACCTCCAGACGAACCGCGACCGGAGTTTCGTCCCCGCGGAACTGAAGGCCGACATCGTTCAGGGGAACGAAATCCGGATCAGCAGCCGGGGGCTGAAGAGCGTGACGGTCTGGCTCGATCGCGAGATGATCGACTGGACGAAGCCGGTGAGCGTGCGGATCAACACGGACGTGCCCCGCGGGTACAAGCCGAAGGTGATCCCGCAGGACATGGACGTGATGCTGGAGCAGTTCTACGAGCACGGCGACCGGTCGCTGTTGTTCCTCAACAAACTCGTGTTCGAGGTCACGCCGTAGCCTTCGCGAACGCGGCGAGGTACTCGCGGAGGAACTCGCCGACCGCCTTCGACCGCAGCGGCTCGGCCGACGTGAACTCCAGCTTCAACACCTGGCTGCCGTCGGACCGGTCGTTGGCCAGCTCCGCGTTCCGGCAGAACCCCTCGACGCGGGCGAGGTTCAACTGCCCGATCCGCACGACGAAGTTGCACACCAGGCTGTCCGCCTCCTTCGTTCGGAACCATGCGAACGCCTTCGACGCCCTCGGCAGCCGTAACAGGATGTGGTCCCGACTGTCCCACTTCACGTCCAATTCCGGGGCCGCGTCGCGAATTTGCTTCAAAAACAGGGGTAGGGCGGCGCGGTCCCACTTGAGCTTCCGGCCCGGCGGGAAGCCCTTCTCGCCGAGGTGCCACTTCTCGCCGTCCTTCTTCCACGGCATGTGGTCCTCGACGCCCGCCTTGTCGTTCGCCATCATCTTCGCGAACGCCTCGGCCGCCTTCTTGAGGAAGGCCCGGAACGCGGGAGTCTTCACGTCGTCCATCTTGTGGACGATCAGCACCACTTGTTGCAGCCCCGGCGAGGTCGCCACCTCGACGCGGTTGCCGTCGCGGGCGAACCCCTCCAACCCCGGCGTGTCGGACAGCGGCGGGTAGCCGAGGGCCGCAGCGAGGTCGGCCTCCTTGAACGTTCCGCGGCCGACGCGGAAGACGAGCTTCAGGTACGCCTCGTGCCCTGTCAGGGCGTGCAGGAACCAGCCGTGGGACTTCGTCTCGGCCGCGACCTCGACGACGCTTCGGTGCTTCCAGTTCGTCTCCGAGAACGTGCCGAGCTTGTGGACCTCCTCCTCGACGAACGCGAGGACGGCCCCGTCCCACTTCGCCGGCTTGCCGGTGCTGGTCACGCGGTCCTTCGTGTGCCACCGCGGGCCGTCCTCCTCCCAGGGCAGCAGCGCGTCGTCCCCGACCTGCGTGATGTCGATGTCCCCGACCTTCGCGGCCAGCGCCTTCTTCGGGTCGTACCGCTCCCGCTTCTGCCGCGGCCCGGCCGCCAACACGGCCGCCAGGATTTCCGCCGTGTGCGAGATGATTCCGTCCTTTTTGGACTGCTCGACGACTTGCTCCGGTGTCCCCTGCACGACGACATGACCACCGCCGGACCCAGCCTCCGGGCCGATGTCGAGAATCCAGTCGGCCGACTTCATCACGTCCAGGTTATGCTCGACGACGATGACCGTGTTGCCGAGGTCGGCCAGCCGGTGCAGCACGTCGAGCAGCTTCCGCACGTCGTCGAAGTGCAGGCCGGTCGTCGGCTCGTCCAGCACATAGAGCGTCCGCCCGGTGCTCGGCCGGGACAGCTCGGCCGCGAGCTTCACCCGCTGCGCCTCCCCGCCGCTCATCGTCGGCGCGGACTGACCGAGGGCCATGTACCCGAGGCCCACGTCCGCCAGCGTTTGCAGAACGACGCGGATCTTCGGGATGTTGTCGAACAGCGCGAGGGCGTCCGCGATGCGCATGTTCAACACGTCCGAGATTGACCGGCCGTGGAACCGGACGGCTAACGTTTCCGGGTTGTACCGGCTGCCGTGGCAGGTGTCGCACTCGACCCACACGTCCGGCAGGAAGTGCATCTCGATCCGCTTTTGGCCCATCCCCTCGCACGCCTCGCACCGGCCGCCCTTCTGGTTGAAGCTGAACCGCCGCGGGTGGTAGCCGCGGACTTTCGATTCCGGCAGCCGGGAGAACAGCTCGCGGATCAGGTCGAACACGCCGGTGTACGTGGCCGGGTTGGACGACGGCGAGTTGCCGATCGGGTCCTGGTCCACGTTGATGACCTTGTCCACGTTCTCCAGCCCGCGAACGTCGTCGAGGGCGGCCCCGGCGGTGCGGGCGCGGTTCAGCTTCCGGGCGAGCGTGTTGTACAGCACCTCGTTGATGAGCGACGACTTGCCGGACCCGCTGACGCCGGTGACGGCGACGAACGCGCCGAGCGGGAAGCTCACGTCGATGTTGCGGAGGTTGTTCTGCCGCGCGCCGATCACGTCGATGGTCGCCCCGGCCGGGGCGCGGGCCAGCACCTCGTCCCGCGTCGGGACCGGACCGGCGAACGGCTCGGCGACGACGCGGCGGTTCGTCGGGACGGGTATCGACATCGCCCCGGACAGGTACTTGCCGGTCAGCGAGTCCTTCGACTTCAACACACCCTTGACCGGCCCGGCCGCGGTGATCTCGCCGCCGTGGTCGCCCGCGCCGGGGCCGAAGTCGAGCAGGTGGTCGGCCGACGCGATGACCTCGCGGTCGTGCTCGACGACGACGAGCGTGTTCCCCAGGTCGCGGAGGTGGTGTAGCGCCCGCAAGAGCCGCCGGTTGTCCCGCGGGTGCAGGCCGATGGTCGGCTCGTCCAGCACGTACAAGACACCGGTGAGGCCGCTACCGATTTGCGACGCGAGCCGGATGCGCTGGGCCTCGCCGCCGGAGAGCGTCGGCCCCGGCCGCGACAGGGACAGATAATCGAGGCCAACGTCCACGAGGAACTTCAGCCGGTTCGTGATCTCGCGGAGGATTTCGCCGGCGACCTGCCGGTCGGACTTCGACAGCTTGAGCTTGTCGAAGACGCCGAGCGTCTCGCGGAGCGGGAGCTGGCCCATGTCCCCGAGGGTGCGGTCGGCGAACCGGGTGGCTGCCGCGTCCGACCGCAGCCGCGACCCGCGGCACGCGGAGCAGGGGACTTCATCGACGAGGTGTTCGAGCCGCGCCCGGTAGACAAAGCTGACCCGCGACGCCTCGTCCACGGCGGGGAAGAGGCCCTTGTATTGGAACTTGGGAACGGCCTTTGCCTTGCCCTTCTGGTCGAGCGGCAGCCACGTCTCGCCCGTACCGTGCATCACGGCCCGCTGCTGGTCAGGGGCCAACTCCGCGAACGGCGTATCGAGCGAAAACCCGGCGTGCTTCGCAATCGCCTCCGCGAACGGTAGCCACGCACTGCCCCGGTCCAACTCCGGCCACGCGGTGATTGCGCCGGCGCGGATCGACTTCGCCGAGTCGCCGACGAGCAGGTTCGCGTTCGCCCCCCGCTGGAACCCGAGGCCCTCGCACGTCGGACACCACCCGAGCGGGCTGTTGAACGAGTAGTTGTGCGGGTTCAACTGCTCGTAGCTCGTGCCGCACCGGTCGCACGCGAGGTGCTGCGAGTACGTCTCGACCTTCCACTTCGTCTCGTCCTTCTCCGCGTCCACGTAGGCGAGGTGCATCACCCCGCGGCCGAGGTCGAGCGACTGCTCGACGGCCTCCGCGATCCGCGTCCGCGTGCCGGGCCGCACGACGTTGCGGTCCACGACGACCTCGACGCGGTGCTTCCGCTTGTGGTCGATGGCCGGCGGCTCGTCCAGGCTGTACGACTTGCCGTCGATCCGCATCCGCACGAATCCAGCCCGGCGGATCTCGTCGAACAGCGTCTCGTACTTCTCCTGCCCCTTCCGCTCGAGCGGGGCCATCACGTAGAGCTTCGTCCCTTCCGGCAGGCCGAGGATTTTCTCGACGATCTCATCGGCGGTCTGTGTGCCGATGGGGATGTCGCACTTCGGGCAGTACCGTTGGCCGAGGCGGGCGTACAGGATGCGGAGGTAGTCGTAGATTTCGGTGATCGTGCCGACGGTCGAACGGGGGCTTTTGCTCGTCGTCTTCTGCTCGATGCTGACCGCCGGCGACAGGCCGGTGATGTGCTCGACCTTCGGCTTTTGCACCTGTCCCAGGAACTGCCGGGCGTAACTCGAAAGCGACTCAACGTACCGTCGCTGTCCCTCAGCGTAGATCGTGTCGAGCGCCAGCGATGACTTCCCCGACCCGGACGGCCCGCAGAAGACGCTCATCTTCTCCCGCGGGATGCGGGCCGACACGTTCTTCAAGTTGTGCTGCTGCGCTCCGGTCACCTCCAGGTGCGTGATTCTTTCTTCGGCCTGCTTCCTGACCTCTGACCTCGGACTTCTGACCTCTGTTTTCTTAACAGGGAAGAGCAGGGGGGCCAGCGCCCGCCCCGTGTGCGACTCCTTGTTGCGAGCGACCTGCTCCGGCGTGCCGACGGCGACGACGCGGCCGCCGCCGCTACCGCCCTCCGGCCCCATGTCGATCAGCCAGTCGGCCGTCTTGATGACATCGAGGTTGTGCTCGATGACGAGGACCGTGTTCCCGGCCGCGACGAACCCGTGCAGCACGTCCAGCAGCTTGCGAATGTCCTCGAAGTGCAGCCCGGTCGTCGGCTCGTCCAGGATGTAGAGCGTCTTGCCGGTGCTCTGGCGGCACAGTTCCTTCGCGAGCTTGATCCGCTGCGCCTCGCCGCCGGACAGGGTCGGGGACGGCTGGCCGAGTTTGATGTAGTCGAGGCCCACGTCATGAAGCGTCTGCAACATCGGCCGAATCTTCGGGGCGTGCTCGAAGTGCTCGAGCGCCTGCGCGACCTCCATCTCCAGTACGTCGTGGATCGAACTGCCGCGGTACTTCACCTGCAGCGTCTCGCGGTTGAACCGCTTCCCCTCGCAGACCGGGCACGTCACCCACACGTCGGCGAGGAAGTCCATCTCCAGCCGGTTGGAGCCGTTGCCCTGGCACGCCTCACACCGGCCGCCGGGGACGTTGAAGCTGAACCGGCCGGGCTGGTAGCCGCGGACCTTCGCGTCCGCCATCTTCGCGAAGTGCTGGCGGATCTCGTCGAACAGCTTGATGTACGTCGCCGGGTTCGACCGCGGCGTCCGGCCGATCGGCGTCTGGTCGATGTCGATCACCTTGTCGATCAGTTCGCGGCCGAGAATCTTGTCGTGGTCGCCGATGCTGTGAACGATTTCGTCCCCGTTTTCCTCGTCCGATTCGTGATGCCCACCGGTCAGGGCTTCCATCAGGATGTCGTTCACGAGCGACGACTTACCGGACCCGCTGACGCCGGTGACGACGACGAACTGGCCGAGGGGAATCTCGACCGTCACGTTCTTCAAGTTGTTGTGCCGCGCGCCGACGACCTTGATCGCCTGGCCGGTCGGCTGCCGCCGCTCCTTCGGGACGGCGATCTCCTTCGCCCCGGTGAGGTACTGACCCGTCGGGCTGTCGGGGTTGGCGAAGACTTCGTCGGGTGAACCGGCGGCGACGATCTGTCCGCCGCGAACGCCGGGGCCGGGGCCGAAGTCCACAAGGTAGTCGGCCGCCCGCATCGTGTCCTCGTCGTGCTCCACGACGAGGACCGTGTTCCCCATGTCGCGAAGCCGTTCGAGGCTGCGAAGCAACCGCTCGTTGTCCCGCGGGTGGAGGCCGATGCTCGGCTCGTCCAGGATGTACAGCACGCCGACGAGGCCGCTGCCGATCTGCCCCGCGAGTCGGATCCGCTGCGTCTCGCCGCCGGAGAGCGTCGGGGCAGCGCGGTCGAGGCTCAGGTAATGCAGCCCGACGTTCAAAAGGAACCCGAGGCGAGCGCGAATCTCCTTCAGCAGCTCCGCGCAAATGTGCCGGTGGACCGGCGACAGCTCCGCCTCCATCTTCTCGAACCACGGCACGAGGTCACCGATGGGCATCTTGCCGAGTTCGACGAGCGTCTTGCCGCAGATGCGGACGGCCCGCGCCTGCGGGTTCAGCCGCTGGCCGTGGCACGCGGTACACTTGCCCATGCTCATGTACTTTTCGAGCTGCGCCCGCCGCGGCCCGGCGGCCGTCTTCTTGAACTGCGACAGCATCTGGGGCACTACCCCTTCCCACTTGCCGCCGTGTTTCCAGACCTTGCCGCCGCGCTGCTTCCACTCCCAAACGACGTGCCGGTCGCCGCCGCCGTTCAACATCAACTCCTGATGCTCCCGCGGCAGGTCTTTCCACGGCGTCTTCAGGTCGATGCCGAGCGACTTGCCGACGCCCTCGAAGATATGCTTCCGCCACCGGCCCATCCCCTTGAGCGGGCCGACGAGCGGGACCGCGCCGTCGTAGAAGCTCTTGCCGGTGTCCGGGATCAGAAGGGTGGGGTCGAACGTGTACTTCGTGCCGAGGCCGTCGCAGTCCGGGCACATCCCCTGCGGGCTGTTGAAGCTGAACAGCTGCGGCGTCGGCGGCTCGTACCCGATGTTGCAATGCGTGCAGGCGTAGTTCGCCGAGAGTAACATCTCCTCCGGCTTCGCGTCCCCCTCCGCCTCGACGGCGACGATCACCCCGCCGTCGGCCATGCCGAGCGACAACTCGACCGCCTCCGCGAGTCGGGTGCGAATCTTCGGGTCCACCTTCAGCCGGTCGATGACGATCTCGATGGTGTGCTTGATCCGCTTGTCGAGCTTCAGGTCGTCGGCCAGCTTCACGACCTGCCCGTCTACGCGGGCGCGGACGTACCCCCGCTTCAGCATCTCGGCGAAGAAGTCCTTGAATTCCCCCTTCTGCCCGCGGACGACCGGGGCCATTAGCAGGAACCGCGTCCCCTCCGGCAGCGCCAGGATGCGGTCGATGATCTGCTCGCGGGTTTGCGCCGTGATCGGCCGCTGGCACTTCGGGCAGTGCCCCTGGCCGACGCGGGCGAACAGCACCCGGAGGTAGTCCGCCACTTCCGTGATCGTGCCGACGGTCGAGCGCGGGTTCCGGCTCGCCGACTTCTGCTGGATGCTGATCGCCGGGGAGAGGCCCCCGATGTAATCCACGTCCGGCTTCGGGAGTTGTCCGAGGAACTGGCGGGCGTAGCTGGAGAGCGATTCCACGTACCGCCGCTGACCCTCGGCGTACAGCGTGTCGAAGGCGAGCGAACTCTTCCCGGACCCGCTCACGCCGGTGAACACGATCAGCTTGTTTCGGGGGAGTTCGAGGTTGATGTTGCGGAGGTTGTGTTCCCGCGCGCCGCGGACGACGATGTTCTGGCTGTCCATTACCGGGGGGTTCCTCGGGGTCACCGGTTAGGATACACACGCACAGTACATTTGAACAACGGCATCTTCCCGTTCGGCACGGAGGCGGTCGCTGTGACGCGGGACGAGATTTGGGTGAAGCGGTTCGAGGAGGTGCAGGAGAACGGGTGCGGCGAGTTGTGGGCGCGCCGGGGCGGGGGGGGGCGGGGTACAAGTACTGGCGAATCCCGGACCGGAATTAAGAACGACCACCCCTTCCAGTGGGGTGGGAGTCGTTTCTTCTTATTTCGGGTTGTGAGACGGAAATAAGAAGAAACGCCCCTCACCCCACCCGGCGGGAGGTGTTTTCGGGGAATGGATTCTATCCCCCGCCGAAGTAGAACCCGGTCGGACGCCTCCGATCCGGCCAACGTTCGACCCGCCCGGCCGCAAATCCCCCATTTCCCCGCCGCCCGAACCGTCGCCGTGTGATAGCCTTTCGGCTACAGTGCGGGGAGAAAGTTCGCGGCGGAACCGGGAACCTTTCCGCGGATTCTGCCGTCCTAAGTGCGCGTGCCGTGAACATCGACGAGCGCCGACTCATCGCCGAGAGCTTGCAGGGCCGAAAGGAAGCGTTCGGCCAGCTTGTCCTCCGTTACCAGGACCGGCTCTACCACGCGGCGCTACGGATCGCGGACACGCCGGACGACGCTTACGACGTGGTCCAGGACGCGTTCCTGAACGCCTACCAGTCGCTGGCGTCGTTCAAGGGCGACGCCGAGTTCTTCACCTGGCTGTACCGGATCGCGTTCAACGCGGCCATCAGCCAGAAGCGGAAGAAGCGGGCGACGGTCAGCCTGGACGCGGGCCGGAAGGGCCAGCCGGTGGCGGAACCGATCGACGAGTCCCACGGCGTCACGCCCGGCGAGGCGATGGAGCAGGGGGAGGACGAGCGGCAACTGCACGCCGCCATCCGCCGCCTCTCGACCGAGCACCGGGCCGTGTTGGTGATGAAGGACCTCGACGGGCTGAAGTACGAGGACATCGCGGTCGTAACCGGCGTGCCAATCGGCACCGTGCGGAGCCGGCTGCACCGGGCGCGGTTGGAGTTGCGAAATCTGTTGGACGCGGGTAGCGAACCCGTGGGCGAACTGACCCGGAACGACGCGGACGCGGCGAACCGGTAACCGGAGTGGGACACCCCCAGACCCATGCTGAGCGAAGCGGACAAACTCCTCATCACCGCGGCCGTGGACGGCGAACTGACGCCGGACGAGGGCCGCGCGTTCGAGTTCCTGGTCGCGACCTCGAAGCCGGCCGCGGCGCTGTACGACGCGCTCGCCGAGGACCGCGACCGCCTCGCCGGGCTGCCGAAGGTTTCCGCCCCGGCGACCCTGTACCCGTCGATCTTCGCGCAACTTCAAGCCCTGCCGTCGGTCGAACCGACGCGGCCGCGGCAACCGGCCCGCCGCTCGTGGCTGCCGGTGGCGACGGCCGCGTCGTTCCTCCTCGCCGTGGCATCCGGGACGTACTGGTTCGCCAGCACCGGCGACGGCCGCAACCCGCGGCCGACGGCGGCGAAGCAGGTCCAACAGCTCCCGAAAGAAGGGGCGAAGATCGCGCCGCCCGTCAAACCGACGGCAACGCCGAACGCGGTGGCTACCGAGGAGCCGCTTGTCTCGCCGATCCCGGACCCGCCGGTTTCCCCCGCGGTCGTGGCGAAGACCGACCGGACCGAGCCGAAGCCCGAAGCCGTGCCGACGCCCGGAGCGAATGTGATGGCCGCGCCGGTCGGCAGCGAGGTCAAGGCGTTCGACCGGGTGGACGTGAAGCTGCCGCTCTTGATGCCGTTCGTTGACCTCTCCCGCGAGGAATCGCAAACGGCCCTCCGGGCGCACCTGAATCGCGAGCCGGCGACGCGAATCGACCTGTTCGCGAAGGACTCGGCCCGCGCCGCCGAGGCGCTCGTCGCGGCGGGGAAGGGGGCCAACGTCAACGTGATCGTCGATACGATCGCCGGCGAACGGATGAAGCGAAAGATGCCCTCGACGTGGGTGGTCTACACCGACGCGCTAACCGCCGACGAGGCCGCGAAGTGGCTGGCCGCGGCCGCGACGAAGCAGGCCGCGGAGACCTCGCCGGACGGACAGGTGTTCGGCCCGGTCCACGTTCTTCCGACCGGCCAACAGGAACAGAAAGACACGCTGGCGATGCTGAACGTGGACTTGGCCGCGGTCGCGAAGAAGCCGAAGGACGCGGCGAACGGACACGTCGCGGCGAAGACGCTCGACCAAGTGGCGGCCGCGATCCAGAAGACCGACCCGCCGAAGGCCGCCATCTTGCTGACGTACCAGCCGGCCGTCCGCCTTCATCCGTCGCTGTCGAAAGACGTGAAGCATTTCCACGAGGCCCGCGGAAACCGCGGCCCGAACACGGTCCCCGTGTTCATCGTGATCCGTTCCGCCGGGCAATGACGACAGGGCACTCGTTACGCGAGTGCCCTCGTCCACCCATTACGCATTCAGATTCCCGATCAGCTCCCGCGTGATCGTTGCCGTCGTCCCCTCGCCGCCGAGGTCGCGGGTTAGCCCGACCCCGCGCTCCAACGTCTTCATCACCGCCGCCTCGATCCGCGCCGCCGCGTCCCGCTCGCCGACGTGGTCCAACAACATCGCCGCGCTCCGCACGACCGCGACCGGGTTCGCCACGCCCTTCCCCGCGATGTCCGGCGCGCTGCCGTGGACGGCCTCGAACACGGCGTACCGCGCCCCGAGGTTCGCCCCCGGCACGACGCCCAGCCCGCCGACGAGGCCGGCGCACAGGTCCGAAATCACGTCGCCGAACAGGTTCTCCATCACGAGCACGTCGAACCGCGTCGGGTCGAGGGCCAGCTCGAGGCAGACGGTGTCGATCACCTTCTCGTCGAAGCCGAGGAACGGGAACTCGTCGGCCACGGTCCGCGCGCAATCCAGGAACAGCCCGTCCGACAACCGCATCACGTCCGCCTTGTGGCAGAACGTGACCCGGTGGCGGCCGTGCTGCCGGGCGAACTCGAACGCAAACCTGACGATCCGCTCGGCCGCCGGCCGGGTGATGACCCGTAGGCTCTCGACGACGCCCGGCACGACGACGTGTTCCAGCCCGGCGTACAGCCCCTCCGTGTTCTCGCGGACGACGACAAGGTCCACGCCGGCGTAGGGGACCTTCAGCCCCGGCAGCGTCTTCACCGGCCGCACGCTGGCGTACAGGTCCAGCCCCTGGCGAAGCCGGACGTTGATGGAGCGGAACCCCTTGCCGACCGGCGTGGTGCAGGGGCCTTTGAGCGCGACGCGGTGCTGCCGGATGGCGTCGAGCGTTTGTTCCGGCAGCGGCTCGCCGAGCTTCTCCGCCGCGGCCAGCCCCGCCTCCGCCTTCACCCAGTCGATCTTCACGCCGGCCGCCGCGACGACCTTGCACGCCGCGGCGGTGACTTCCGGGCCGATGCCGTCGCCTTCGATCAGCACGAGTTTCATGAGCCACGCTCGATGAGTATGTGGAGTTCCGCGGCCGCCGCCCGAATGAGATAGCGTATCGGCGCGGGTCCGTCCGCCGCGGCGAGGGCAACGGCTCAACGACAAGCTACCGGACGGAAGCGGGAATGCAATCCGGAAGCGAGCAAGTCCACCCCGCACGCGACTGGGGTTGCTCTATTGGTTGTTGGCGCGGCCGGGGCAGAGTCTTCGATGCCACGGTGTCCGCCTCCGGGGCGTCGCAAAGCCTCAGCCCCAGCCACCCACAACTTTGACCTTGAAGCTCCACAGCGGATCCCAGCCATGTGCTTGGACCTAAGCCGCAACCGGTCCTCTCGACGAGCCAACCCCTGAAAGTCACGGGAAAGTGTTGGGCCGGCTCTGAAGCGTCCGACGCCACAGAGGGCCGGGAAAGCCCACACGTCTAACGTCCGATAATGAACATTATGTTGTATAAGTTTGCCACGACATGCAGGGGGCTTTCCCGGAAATCCTCGGCTAAATCATTGAGCGGTAGAATGCCTCGAACCGCCGGACCATTCCCTGCCGGCCGTACACTTCTTCCGCCCGCCGGCGGGCCGTCGCGGCCATCCGGCGGCCCGCCGGCGGGTCGTCGATTAACTTCTGGATTGCTCCCGCGAGCGCTTCGTCCGACCCCGGCGCGACGATCACCCCGCCGACGCCCGGACCGACGAGTTGGGCGGTCGCGCCGGTGTCGGTCGCCACGATTGCCCGCCCCGCCGCCATGTACTCCAGGACGGCGTTCGACATCCCCTCCGAGTGGGACGGCATCACCGCCAAGTCGAGCGACCGCAAGAACTCCGGCACGTCGGCGAGCGACCCGCGGAGCCGGAACCGGTCGCCGAGGGCCAGCTCGCGACGAAGCTGCTCCAGCCGCGGTCGGTCGGGGCCGTCGCCCGCGACCTCGAACTCGACCTTCGCGCTAAGTTCTAGCACCAGTTGTGCGGCCCGCATCAAGCCGTCGATGTTTTTGACCGGCCGCAGGTTCGCCACGCACCCGACGCGGACCGTCTCGCCGAACGCCGGCGGCCGCACGTCCGGAAACCGGTCGAGGTCCACGCCGTTTTCGATGACCGTCACCCGGTCCGCCGAGACGCCGTCCTGCCGGATAAGTTGCTCGCGACCGCCCTCGGAGTTCGTCAAAGACCGCGTCACCCACGGTCGGATCAGCCGGTTCAGGACCCGGTCCTTTCGTGTCAGCCAGTAGCCGAGGTTGTTCCGAACGCGGACGACGTGCGGCACGCCGCACCACCGCGCCAGCGGGACCGAAAAGTACGAGGCGTCCAGAAAGTAAGATTGCAGGATGTCGGGCCGCGACCGCGACCAGAGCTGCCGGACGTGCCTCGCGGCCCGCAGCCCGGCGCGGGAGAGGAGTTTCGTCACGCCGAGGCGAATCACTTCGCAGTCCCGCGGCTCTAATTCGCGGGACGCCGCCGGCCTTCCATCGAGGAGGATGAGCGTCGGCTCGAAAAGCGCACGATCCATCAGACGGATCAGCGCGAGCAACTGCGATTCCGTACCGGCGCGGCTCAGGTTGTCGATGCAAAACGTTATCGGAACCGGACGATCCGCTCGAAAAGGCTCGGTCGGCTCGGCACGGGGTCGGGACAGGGTTGGGTGCATGTCACACGTCGTTGAAGCGACACCGGGGGCCGGCACAACTGGGCGAACAATTTTTGATAAGCAGCGGCCTGGCCCGCGAACGTGAACTCGGCCCGCATCCGCTCGCGGCCGGCGCGGCCGAGGGCCATCCGCTTCGCGTCCTGTTTCAACAGGTCGAGGATCGCGCGGGCGAGTTCCGACGGGCGGCCGGGCGGGACGAGCAGGCCCGTCTGCTCGTCCGCGACGACCTCCGGCGTCCCGCCGACGGCGGTGGCCACGACCGCGACTTCGGCCGCCGCCGCTTCGAGGGCCACGTTCGGCAGTCCTTCCGTGTAGGACGGTAGCACGAATAGGTCCGCGAAAGGCAGGAAGTGGTCGAGTTCGGTCGTGAACCCCGCGAGCACGAATCGGTCGGTCAGTTTCGCGGTGCGGATCATTGCCTCGAGTTTCGGCCGCTCAACCCCTTCGCCGAAATGAATGAACGCGGCCGAGGGGTGTTGCTTCAAAACGTCCCCGGCGGCCGTCACGAGGAGCTCGAACCCCTTTTCCGGGCTGAGGCGACCGGCGGAAATCACGAGATGAGACACCGCGGTGTCGGCCGCGAAGTACGCCTGCAACCGAGTTTCGTAGCCGAGGTCCGTGCCGTTGAAGTCCGGGAACCGGCAGCTGTTCCGCACGACCGACAGCCGCTCGTCCGGCACGCCGCACCCCCGCACCTTCGCGGCTTGCGCGTCCGACACGGCGACGACATGGTCCATGAATCGGAGGTTGAACCGGTCGAGTTGCTCGTACCGGCGGACTTTCCAGTTCTCGGCCGTCCACCCCCGCGACACGGCCACGACCGGGATGCCGACCCGCCGCGCCGCGATCCGGCCGAGCAGGTTCGGCTTGTAGCTGTGGGTCAACAGTACGTCCGTGCGGTGCGCTTTCAGGTATTCAGTCAGTTCGGAAAGGATGGAGCGCAAACGGGGAAAGTCGGCCAAGAGTGCATCGCCGGCGAAGCCGCGACGACGAGCCTCGTCGAGAAACGCGGCGCACCGGCCGCCCTCGCGGAACGAGACGAATCGCGTGTAACATTCCGGCGGCAGGTGTTCGGCCAGTCCGAGCATCTGCCGCTCGGGGCCGCCGAAGAGCGTGCTGGCCGTCAGGTGAACGATGTTCATCAACCGGCGTCCCTGCCAGGGTGAAAAGTCCGCGGCTAGTCTAGACCGGCCGCGGACGGGCTGTCGAGGGCAAATCTTCGCCATCAGGACTTCGGCACTTCTACCCACTTCTCGGCCTTCGCCGAGTCGAGGATCGCGTCCAGAATGTGCTGCGTTTCCAGGGCGTCGCGGAACGTCGGTCCTTGCGGCTTGCCGGTTTCCAGCCCCTGTATGAAGTCCGCGACTTGGTGGGTGAAGCTGGAGTCGTACCCGATCGCCAGGCCGGGGACCCACCAGTTCGCCATGTACGGGTGGTCCGGGCTGTTGTCCGTGACGTGAATGCTCTTCCAGCCGCGGATCTTGCCTTCGTCCTTGTAGTCGAAGATTTGGAGGCGGTGGAGGTCGTGGAGGTCCCAGAAGATGCTCATGTTCTCGCCGTTGATCTCGAACGTGTAGAGCGCCTTGTGCCCGCGGGCGTACCGGGTGCTCTCGAAGTTGGCGAGCGACCCGTTCGCGAACTTGCCCATGAAGATGCAGGCGTCGTCGATGCCGACCTTCTCGACCTTGCCCGTCAGGTTGTGCATCCGCTCCTTCACGAACGTCTCGGTCATGCAGCAGACCGACTGCAACCCGCCGTTGAGCCACACGGCCGTGTCGATGCAGTGGGCGAGCAGGTCGCCGGACACGCCGCTGCCGGCCGCGGCCACGTCCAGCCGCCAGAGGCCCTGCCCGCCCTGCGGGAGGTCGGACTTGATCGTCCAGTCCTGAAGGAACTTGGCGCGGTAGTGGAAAATCTTCCCGAGCCGCCCTTCCTCGATGAGCTTCTTCGCGAGCGTCACCGCCGGGATGCGGCGGTAGTTGTACCAGACCATGTTCGCGACCTTCGCCTTCTCGACGGCTTTCACCATCTCCAGGCCCTCGGCCGCGTTCATCGCCAGCGGCTTTTCGCACAGGATCATCTTGCCGGCCTGCGCCGCCGCGATCGCGATCTCCTTGTGCAGGTTGTTCGGCGTGCAGACGTCCACCACGTCGATGTCCTTGCGGTCGAGCAGTTTCTTCCAGTCCGTCTCGACGCTCGCGTACCCCCACTGGTCGGCGAACTTCTTGATCTCCCCCTCGTTCCGGGCGCACGCGGCCTGCAACACGACCTCGTGCTGCGACGGGAAGAACTGGCCGACCTGCTTGTACGCGTTCGAGTGCGCCCGGCCCATGAAGCCGTACCCGATCATGCCGACGCGGAGAGGTTTCTTCGCCATGAATCGCTCCAGGATGGGGGTGAGTCACTTCTTCGAGAAGTAGTCGTAGACGGCCTTGCCGACCTTCGCGATGGTCACCTGCCCGGCGTTGTCGAGCACCCACCGCTGGTCCTCGTTCTCGTTCGTCAGCACGCAGACGGCCACCGGCGTGGTCTTCTTCTTGTCCGCGGCGTCGGGGATAAAGATGATGCCCGCATCGGTGCGGACCTGGTTCGTGGCCCCGGTCTTGTGCGCGACGACCGTGCCCGCGGGCAGGAAGCGGACGAGTTGCTGCTTGTCGTCGTTCGCCTTCAGGTTAGCCATCATCGCCTTGCACGCCTCCGGTGACGCGGCCTTTTCCGTGTGAATAAGTTCGAGCAGCCCGACCGCGTCCTTCGCGGTAATGGAACCGAGCGAATACTTCTTGGTCCGCTCCGGATCGACGCTCGAGGTGCCGCCCTTGAACACCTTCGCGTTGATCCGCGTCTCCGGGAAGCCGAGCTTCGCCGTCGTCGCGTTGACGTTCTTGATGCCGACCTGGTCGAGGACGAGGTTCGTGGCCGTGTTGTCGCTGTAGACGATCATCAGCCGGACGGCGTCCTTGATCGGGAACGACGCCCCCTCGGAGAAGTGCGAGGTGAGGATGCCGGCACCTGGAACTTTGTCGTCCTTCGCGAGCGTGACGTGCGTGCCGAGGTCGATCGTCTTCTCGTCGGCCTGGCGGTAGGTCTCGATCATGACGGCCAGCTTGATGAGGCTGGCCGTCTGCATGACCTCGTCGCCGTTCAGCTCGTAGTGCTCGCCGGTGGCGAGGTTCTTCACGGCGACGGCGACCTTGCCCTTGTGCGCGTTCGCGATGGGCTTGATCGCGTCGCCGAGGTCGGTGGCGGCCACTTCCAGGCAAGTGGCGAGGGCGATGAAGAAGGCTACGAACGATTTCATGCGGCTAGCTCTTTTTCTTGGACTTCGGACGCGGCGGGTCCGCGAACAGTTGAACGAGAGGGAGGTGAAAGCCCGGCAACACGCGGCCGCCGTCGAGCGAGCCGTCGCGCTGGACGACCTTTCGTTTCTTCACGGATGTGTAAACTTCCGCCGTTCGCGTGATCGGGTCGATGACCCAGGCGAGGCGACACCCACCGGCGAAGTAGTCGTGTAGCTTTCGGTCGATTTCCTGGACTGTGTTCGAGGGACTGAGAACTTCCACCACGAGTGTCGGTATCGTTCGCCAAATCGCCTCGTTAGGCATCCCTACCTCCGGCAGCCGGGAGAAGGGGATGAAGCTGACATCCGGGTAGCGGACGTTGCCCTCGAACAGGCGGAACGGGCCGTCCGCACCGACGACGATCCCGAGTCGATGCTCGCGGACGAAGTTCCCGATCAGTCGTCCCAGTTCCATACCCAGGAACGATTCGTGGGTTCCCATCGCCTTCTCCACGAGCGTGCCGTCGATCAACTCGTAGAGCCGCTTGTCGGCGGCCTCCTGATACCGCAGCACGTCCGCCTCGGTCGCCCGACCGGGCGGCGGGTCCATACAGATGCGGTCTAGCGGTACGTACCCGAGCCGCGCGTGGAGGTCGGCGAACGAATCGAGCTGGGCTGCGGGTGCGATTTTGACGACCATCGACGACCCTCGTGACCGGCGGCGCGGAACGCCCTGCCCCGCGCCACGTTGAAGGCGTGTTACGCCGCCGCGTATTTCGCCCGCATCTTGTCGAGAAACTTCTTGCTGTCGGCCGTCACCTCCCAGGCGTTCGGCCAGAAGCACAGGTCCACGCACCACCAGTCGTTCGGCACGCCCGCGGCCTGGATCGCCGGGAACAGCTCGTCGAAGTTCAAATTTCCAGTGCCGAACGGGTTGTGCGTCGAGGTGTTGTGCTCGTTCAGGCTGCCGTCGCTGTCGATGACGTGGACGTGCGTGATCTTCCCCTTCAGTTTGTTCAGCAGTTCGAGCGCGCCGCCGGCCAGCAGTTCCTTTTCGCCCTGGTGGTTCGCGCCGATCTTCGCGACCATGTGCGCGTGGCAGCTGTCGTACAGCACGCCGAAGTTCGGGTTCCCCTTCCCCCGCACACCGTCCACGACCTTCAGGATTTCGCTCGGCTTGTTGAACACGAACCCCGGCTCGAACTCCCAGCAGATGTTCAGCCCGAAGTCGCTGGCGACCTTGCTGCACTTGTCCCAAGTCGCGATCAGCCGATCCATCCCCGCGGCGTAGCCGAGCTTCTTGCCTTCCTCGGTGCTGAAGTAATCAGGCGAGAGGACGGTATCGACGCGGATCGTCTTCACGTCCAGGTCGGCGGCGAACGCGCACCAGCCGAGGAACGCCGTCGTGTAAGCGGCCGGGATTTCGTCCAGGATGCTCACGCCCGGCGTCTTGAACGCCCACAGGTCCACGGCGATGGCCGACAGTGCCAGGCCGTGGTCGGCGATCTCCTTCTTGAGCTTCTGGCGGCTCGCCTTCGTCGGGTGGGAGAACGGCGACGGGTGCGGGCCGAAGCTGCCGAGTTCGACGCCGTCGTACCCGAGGTCCTGGAGCTTGTGCAGAATGACGTGGAAGTCGTTCGTCGGCGTCTCCTGGTTGAACAGGTACGCCCAGGTGCCGATGGAGATGCGGGCCTTCGCCATGATTCGACCTCGGGAGGGTGGAGCTTGCGGGTGGTAAGATGCGGGACTCGATGACGCGGCGGGCCGTGCCACTACTGAGGGGGACGCCACCGGTCCGGGGCGGTATCCTATCTCACCCTTCTGGGGCGGCCGCGACTTGGTTACGTTGTATCGCGGCCGACGGCGGGTTCTAGCCCGGATCGCAAGGAGTTCGCCGCACGAACGACCCGACTACCTTCCCCAGTTTCGCGCGCCGCCGCAACTATTTTTTGAGCGGGCCGCGCAAGTTTCGTCCGGCCGGGGCGAACTTACTGGAAAGAACGGCTGTCGGGTCCGGTACAAGAAGATACCGGAGAGTTGCACCTATGAAATGGACCATGAACGACGACAACGGCGGTTCGACACTGTGCCGACAACGCCCCGGTGAGAAGAAGAAGGCGTGCCGGGTCGTCCTCGGCCTCCCCCCTTCCCTGCCCGCCGCGAACCTCGCGGACCAGTTCCGCATGAAGGGCTGGGACGTGTGCGTCGCCGCCAACGGCGAGGACGCGCGGCGGACGGCCATCCGGCACCACGCGAACGTCGTGGTCGTGCCGTTCCTGCCGAACGACCCGCTCGCCACGGCGAAGGTCGTGAACGCCATGCCCGCGAAGGCGAAGATCGTTCTGGTGGCCGCCGAGCGGGGACAGGCCGCGCGGTTCGGCGAGATGATCGAGGCCGTCGTGGTCGGCGACCGCGACAGTGCCGACACCATCTTGAACGAGCTGAGCGGACGACACGCCAAGAAATAAATCGAGCGGCCCCGGTTCAGCCGGGGCCGCTTCCGTTTACTCGACCTCGAAGATCGCCTCGATCTCGACGGCCATCCCGTTCGGCAGCGCGTTGTGCCCGACCGCGCTCCGCGCGCCGACGCCGGCGTCGTCGCCGAACACTTCCTTCATCAGTTCCGAGTACCCGTTGATGACCTTCGGCTGGTCCTTGTAGTCGGCCGTGCAGTTCACCATGCCGAACGACTTCACCAGCCGCTTTACCTTGTCGAGCGACCCCAGGAAGTTGCGGAGCGTGGCGAGGATGGCCAGCCCCGTCTGCCGGGCCGCCTCCTTCCCCTGGTCGAGCGTCAGGTCCTTGCCGACGCAGCCGAGGATGTACGTGCCGTCCAGCTTCAGCGGCCCGTGCCCGGACACGAACACGAGGTTGCCGACCCGCACGGCCGGTTTGTACACGGCCACCGGCTTCGGGATGCTCGGCAGGATCAGGTGCAGCTTCGCGACTTGTTCTTCCGGCTTCGACATGGGACCCCTCCGGGAAGGATGACAGGACTAGGCGTGTGGCCACGCTTGCTGGAACGTTGATATATAGCCGCCGGCTTGCCGGCGGGGCTTTGCGACCCCCGAAAGCCCCGCCGGCAAGCCGGCGGCTATATAAGCCCCGTCTCAGACGCGGTGGTGTGCGAGGTACTTCTCGTTCGGGCGGACGCCCAGCCCTGGAGCATCCGCCACGACGAGTTGCCCGTCAACGAATTTGGGGCCGCCGTCGAACAGCGGCGCGAACCAATCGACCGTCTCGCACACGCGGCCGAGGACCGACCCGGCGGCGAGGTGCGTGCCGACTTCCGGCAGCCGCACGGGGCAGACGGCGACGTGCCGCAGTTCCGCGAGCTGCGCGACCTTGCGGGCCGGGGTGATGCCGCCGAGCCGCAGCGGGTCGATGCGAACGGCAGAGACGCTCGTGGTTTCGAGCAGTCGGACGAAGTCGTCCACCCGGTCGAACAGGCTGCCGACGCTCACCGCCACTTCGAGCCGGTCGAGCAGTCGCGAAAGTCCTTGCGAATCGTCGTTCCGCAGCGGGTCGGAGAAGCCGTCGATGGCGAAGTCTTCCTCGCACATCCGGCCCATCCAGAGGGCGGTCGAGAAGTCGTACCGGCCGTTCGCGGACACCTCGAACCACGCCCCTTCGGGAACCGCCTCGCGCAACTGGCGAACGCGGTCCGCGTCGATGTCCGGGTCGGCCGTGCCGATCTCGACGACGACGCCCGCGGCCCCGGCGTCGAGCGCCGCCCGCGTTTCCTTCGCCGCCGCCTTCGCGCCGAGCGCGGGCGTGGCCGTGTCGGACGCGATCGCCTTCAACTTCGTGCGGTAGCCGCCGAGGAGTTGGTAGACCGGCAGGTTCGCGGCCTTCCCCTTCACGTCCCACAGGGCGAAATCGACGGCCGCATAAGCCCGCGCCGCGAGACCGGGAAAGCCGACGGTTTCGAGTTCGTGCGACGCCCGCAGGAACAGGCGCTCGGTGAGCGTCGGGTTTTCGTTCAACAGAATCGGCGCGACGAGCGAGTCGAGGAGCGAGCGGATCGCGGCCCCGCCGCCGCCGAGGGTGTACGTGAAGCCGACGCCGGTGTGCGGGCCGTCGGTGAGGATTCGCACGAGGACGACTTCGACATCCTTCGCCGCCCGCGGGTCTTGGGAAGTCGGGAGGGCGACGGCACGGGGCAGCGGCAGGCGGGCGAGGTCGGTTTCGACGCGGGTGATCTTCATGGCCGCCGGGGGTCAGCACTCGCCGAGGTACGCGGACCGCACCCGCGGGTCTGTCAGCAGTTTATCGGCCCGGTCGGTCATCGTCACACGCCCCGTCTCGATGACGTACCCGCGGTGGGCAGCCTTGAGCGCCATGAACGCATTCTGCTCGACAAGAAGCACGGACATGCCGCCCTTGTTGAGCTGCTTCACCACGTCGAAGATTTGCACCACGATCTGCGGGGCCAAGCCCAGCGACGGCTCGTCGAGCATGAGCAGCCGCGGCCGGGCCATGAGCGCCCGCGCGATGGCAAGCATCTGCTGCTGCCCGCCGGAGAGCAGCCCGCCAGCCTGCGACTTTCGCTCGCGGAGGATCGGGAACATCGCGAACATCTTTTCCAGGTCGTCGGCGACGCCGGCCGGGTCGGTTCGCGTGAACGCCCCCATCTGCAAGTTTTCCAGCACCGTCAGCCGGGGGAAAATCTTCCGCCCCTCCGGCGACAGTGCGAGGCCGAGCTTCACCACCTGATGCGCCGCGTACTTCGTGATGTCCAGCCCGTTGAACGTGATGCTGCCCGCCCGCGGCTTCACGACGCCGGCGACGGACAGGAGCGTCGTCGTCTTCCCGGCCCCGTTCGCGCCGATCATGGCGACGATCTCGCCGTCGTCGACGTGGACCGTCACGTCGTGGAGGGCGTCGATCGGCCCGTACCCGGCCCGCAGCTTGTCTATACTCAACAGGGCCGCCATCAGGTCACCTCTTCCTTGCCGAGGTACGCCTCGATCACCTTCGGGTCGCGGCTCACCTCGGCGGGCGTCCCCTCGGCGATCTTCTGGCCGTAGTCGAGCACCGCCACCTTGTCCGAGATGCCCATGACGAGGTTCATGTGGTGCTCGATCAGTAACACCGTGACGCCGCGGTCGCGGATCTTCTTGATGAGGCCCATCAGGTCCGTCGTCTCGCTCGGGTTCATCCCGGCGGCCGGCTCGTCGAGGAGCAGCAGCTTCGGGTTCGTGGCGAGGGCCCGCGCGATCTCCAACCGCCGCTGGTCGCCGTAGGCGAGGTTCTTGGCCAGCTCGGTCGTCTTCCCCTTGAGGCCGACGAACTCCAAGAGGGCGAACGCCTTGTCCGCCGCCGCCTTCTCCTCGTTCAGGTGCCGCGGCAGGCCGAGGGCCATCATGACCGGGTGGGCCGTCAGTTCGCGGTCGAGGCCGACCATGACGTTCTCGCAAACGGTCATCGCCGGGAAGAGGCGGATGTTCTGGAAGGTGCGGGCGATCCCGCCCTGCGAGATGATGTCCGGCGTCCGCCGCGACCGCAGCCAGATGAGGTAGTACGCGAGCGGTGCCAGCACCAACCCGGCGACGAACGCGACGCGGGTGTATAGCAACAGCTTCTCCCGCGTGGCCGCGACATCGGCCCGCACCTTCACGTCCGCCGCGGCCGCGCCGAGCCCCGCCGGTTGAAGGAGCGAGTCGCGGTGGGCACGGGCCGCGGACTCGTCGTCGAACACGCCGAGCGATGTCTTGCCGTCGAGCGCCTTCACCTCCCACTTGCCGGTGATGCGGTTCTTCTCGACGCCCGGCTTGCCGGACAGGTAGTCGGCCGCGGCCGTCGTCATCTTCGAGAGGCTAAACGTGTCCTCCGGCGACGCGAACTGCCGGGTGACGGCCGCCGTCCAGAGTTCCTGCACGCCCGCGGCGGCGAGGTACGCGAACAGCCCGACGACGAGGCCGGACAGGATGCACGCCAGCAGAACGCGGGTCTGGAACGGCCGCTTCACGTCCGCGCCGCCGAACGCGATCGCGCCGTCCGTCGGCTTGTAGATGCCGGTGACGACGTTGAACACGGTCGTCTTCCCGGCCCCGTTCGGCCCGATGACGGACACGATCTGCCCGGCCGGCACTTCGAGCGACAGGTTCGACACCGCCGTGATGCCGCCGAACCGCATCGAGACGTTCTGGATCGAGAGCATGGTTACGGGTTCCCCGGCGGCGGCGTGTGGACCTCTTCCTTCAACCGGTTCGACGGCAACAACCCCTGCGGCCGGTACCGCATCACCAGGATCAGTACCAGGCCGAAGACGAACAGCCGCCACCCGGAGAACGTCATCATCTGGGCCGAGATCGGCAGTTTGAAAAGGCCCAGGTCTTTCACCACTCTCTCGGGGCTGCCGAACTTCGCCTGGAGCAGCTCGTCCATGATCGGCGAGAGGATTTTGTCGAACCCATACAGCAGGAAGACGCCGAGGAGCACGCCGTTGCGGCTGCTCAGCCCGCCGAGGATGACGCAGCAGAGCAGCAGGATCGACTTGTTGAAGTCGTAGTCGTCCGGGCCGACGGTGCTCGTCATCCGGCTGGCGTACAGGCAACCGGCGAACCCGGCGATGCCGGCGGCGAACACGAACGCGGCCAGCTTCAGTTTCGGGACGTTCAGCCCCATGCACGAGGCGGCCAGCTCGTCCTCACGGACGGCCACCATCGCCCGGCCGAGCTTCGACCGCTCGATCCGGTAGAGGACGAAGTAGACGGCCGCCAGGGACAGCAGCGTGAGGTAGTAGAACGGCCGGTAATCGGTGGACCACTGATCGACGGTCACGCCGGGGACGACCGGCGGCGGCACGGGGTTCAACCCCCGCGTCCCGGCGGTGATGTCGCTGAGGTTCTTCACCGCGTACTTCACCACCTCGCCGAACCCGAGTGTAACGAGGGCGAGGTAGTCGCCGCGGAGCCGGAGCGTCGGGACGCCGAGGACGCCGCCGAACGCGGCGGCGGCGAGCGTGCCGAACACGAGGGCGAGCCAGAACCCGACCTCGAACGGGTACGCCGGGACGGTCAGGATGCCGGTGACGTAGGCCCCGATGCCGAAGAACGCGGCGATGCCCAGGTGCAGGATGCCGACGTTGCCGACGTCGACGTTGAGGGCGAGCGCGAGGATCGCGAAGATGAACATGCCGGACATCTGGTCGCCGAGCGACCGGCCGACCCCGGCCTGGAACCAGCCGTCGAGGGCCGGGAACAGCGGGAACGCGACCAGGATCGCGAACAGGGCCAGCGGCCAGGACGGGAACGGGGCGGGCTTCATGGGTTACACCTTCTCCCGGACGCGAGCGCCCAACAGGCCGGACGGCCGGAAGACCAGCACGACGATCAGCACGGCGAACACCAGGGCGGGCGCCCACGTCTCGCCGACGAACTCGCTGCCGAACGAGCGGACGAGGCCGATCAGGATGCCGCCGAGGACCGCGCCTGGGATATTGCCGATGCCGCCGAGGACGGCCGCGGTGAAGGCGTACAGCCCGTTCTGGAACCCCATCTGGTAGCCGACGGTGTTGACCGTCAGGCCGTAGACCATACTCCCGAACCCGGCGAGCGCCCCGCCGATCAGGAACGTCGCGCCGATGACGCGGTCGGTGTTGATGCCCATGAGCTGCGCCGCCGTCGGGTTCTGGGCCGTCGCCCGCATCGCCTTGCCGAGCGTCGTGAACTTCACCAGGTACGTGAGCGCCAGCATGAGGGGAATCGTGACGGCGAAGACGAGGACCGTCTTCCAGGTGAGGACGACCTTCGCCTCCGGGCCGAGGAGGTTGTCTTGCGGGAGAAGGTTCGGGAAGTTCACGTCTTGCGGGCCGCCCCAGAACAGGCCGACGTTCGTGAACACGAAGCTGACGCCGATGGCCGACACGAGTGGGGCGAGCTTCGGGGCGGTGCGGAGCGGCTTGTACACGACGCGATCGACGGCGAGGTTCAACGTCGCACAGAACAGCGGTACCACCAGGAAGCAGGCCGCGAGTACCACCCACGCGGTCGCGTCCGCCACCGGATTCGCCGGGTCCACCACGGTCGTCAGCAGCGTCAGGCCGAGGAACGAGCCGAGCATGAACAGGTCGCCGTGGGCGAAGTTCACGAGCTCGACGATCCCGTAGACCATCGTGTAGCCGAGCGCGATGAGGGCGACGAGGAACCCGAACCGCAGGCCGTCGATGGTCAGTTGCACCAGGTTCTGCCAGGCGAACGACGTGTCGGCGAGGAGCAAAGGCGGCATGGAGTCCGGTGGGGTTATTTGTGGGTGACGGACAGGCTCTTGGAGAAGACGAACTTGCCGCCCTTCGCGACGACGCCGGTGAGGTCCTTGAGCGTCGTGTCGCCGTTCTCGTCGAACGACCACGTGGCGGTGACGCCGGGGAAGTCCTTGATCGCCAGCCCGGCCCGGCAGACCGCCGCCCGGTCCTTCACCCCGGCCTGCTTGATGGCGTGGAGGGCGACCCGGCCGCATTCGTACCCGTACAGCGCGTACGCCTCGGACGGCTCCTTGCCGAACTTCTTCTTGTACAGGTCCACGAACGCCTTCCCGCCGGCGGTGTCGGACAGCTTGTCCGGCGACAAGCCGGCGAACGTGCAGTAGAACCGCCCCTCGGCGATGTCCGCCCCGGCCGAGTCGATGAACGCCTGTTCGAGGCAGCCGTCGGGTCCCATCATCTTCACCGCGGTCATCCCGGCGGACACCATGTCCTTGAGGAGCTGCCCGCCCTTCGTCTGGGTCGTGCCGCCGAAAAAGACGAGGTGCGGGTTCTGTCGCTTGATCTTCACCATCAGGGCCGAGAACTCCTGGGCCTTGCCGTCGATGCTCTCCCGGCCGAGGACTTCGAGGCCGATCTTGCGGGCGTGCGACTCGAAGAAGTCGGCCACGCCCTTCCCGTACACCTCGTTGTCGTCGATGATGAACACCCGCGTCCAGCCCATGTGCTTGGCCCACTCCGCCCCGGCCGGGCCTTGCAGATCGTCGGTCGCGACGACGCGGGCGAAGTTCCGCTCGCCGCTCGGCTGGTACCGCTTCGGCTCGTCCCGCTCGCCGACGAGCGGCTTCGTCAGCCCCGGCGACGTGTTCGCCGGGGACACCATGAACAGCCGGGCCTTGTTCAGGATCGGCATGCTGAGCTTCGCCGCCCCGGAGTTGTACGTGCCGATGTACACCATCACGTCCGGGTCGCCCTTCGCGAGGTTGGCGTTGTTCGTCTCGACGGCCGCGTCCCACTGGCCGCTGGCGGCGCTGGCGTCGTCCAGATCCTTGTAGTCGATCGTGTACTTCTTGTCCCCGACCTGCAGTTTCAGCGCGCCGTTGACATGTTCGCACCCCTGGTCGAGGGCGAGGCGGATGCCGTCCACGATCGTGTCGGTCTGGCCCTTCGCGCTGCCGGTCCGGGGCAGGCTGGAGACGATGCGGATGAGGTCCGGGTCGCCGCCGGCGGGGGCGACGGGGAGGGCGAACCCGGCCGCCGCGAAGGCGACGACGGCGAGGACGGGTAGGATGCGGATCGGCATTCGGGGAACCTTGATTGCTGCGAGTGTAAGCCGGCGGCCGGGCGGCGTCAACCGCCCGGCGGCGTCACTTCTTCGCCGGCGGGACCGGGACCGGCGGCGGGACGCGGTAGTACACCTGTAATGTTAACAGCGTCATCGCCGTCGTGCCGATCCGCCCGCAGTGCGTGCCGATGTACGCCTTGTCCGCCGGCCAACTCCCGGCCGTCCGCGGGCCGTCCGCCTCCGGGCTTTGTTTCTTCACCAGCAGGTCCCGCACCTTCGGGTTCCAGTCCTTCTCCCACACCTCCCCGCCCCGCGACCGCGCGACCAGGGTGACGTAGTAGTAGCTGTAACTGTCCTCCCGGCCCTCGGTCGGGCGATTGGCCCGCAGGACCACCCGCTTCGCCCCCTCGTCGAAGCCGGCGTGCTCGGCGTCCCAGCCGTCGAAGCAGTACCGGCTCCACAGGCCGACGGCGGAGAGGGTCGGCGTCGGCGACTCGTTCGACGTGTACCCGTACTCCGCCTTCTTGTCTCCCTTCCCCACCTTGTCCAGGAACTCCTTCGCCAGCTTGATCGTGCCGTCCGGGACGGGGATGTCCTTCGTCTGCTTGGCGGCGTGCAGCGCCTGGAGCTGCCAGCCGAGGATCGACGTGTCGCCCTTCGTCCCGGCCGAGTAGCCCCAACTGCCGTCCGCCGCCTGCCCCCGGACGATGTACGCGACCGCCGCCCGCGCCGGGGCCAGCAGCGTCTTGTCCGCGGTCATCGAGTACGCCTCGCACAGCGCGAGCGTCGCGATGGCGTGGGCGTACATCGTGTTCGACCCGCGGAAGGTGCCCGTCGGCAGCTGGCTGGCGGTCAGGAACTTCAGCCCGGCCTCGACGTTTTTCTGGAACGGGTTGGGCTTGTCCTTGTCCCCCTTCTTGTGGGTGTGCCCGGCCGCCAAGAACGGGAGGACGCCCATGCCCGTGGCGGCGACGACCTCGGCGCGGGACGTGCCGTCGAACACCCACGCGCCGGTGGTCTTCACCTGGTTGTCGGCCAGCCACTTCAGCCCGCGGGCGACGGCCGCCTCGGACTCCTTCGTCCCGCCGTTCGCCAGCAGGAGCTTCTCCCGCTCGGACGCGGACCGCCCGGCGTAGGGCTTCGGCGGGTCGGCGGCCGGCGCTAACGGGGCCAAGGCCAGGAACATGAGGGTGGGCGCGCAACGCATCGGGGTAGCTCCGCTGAGCCTACGAGTCGGGTTTTTCTTTCACGTCGTTGACGATCGCCGCCAGGACCGCGTCGGGAGAGATGTTCTCGGCCTGGGCCTCGAAGTTCAAGAGTATGCGGTGCCGCATCGCCGGGAAGTAGACTTTGCGAATATCCTCGAAACTCACGTTGTACCGGCCCTCCAGGACGGCCCGCAGCTTCGCCGCGAGGATGAGCGTCTGCGCCCCGCGGGGGCTGGCCCCGGCCCGGAAGAAGCGGTTCGCGTCCGCGGTGGCGAACTCGTTGCCGGGGTGCGTGGCGAGCAACAGGCGGATGGCGTAGTCCTGCACCGGGGCCGCGACGAGGACTTCCCGGACGAGCGACTGCCAGACGCGAATCTCGTCCGCGTCCATCACCGCCCCGGCCTTCGGCCACTCGTTCTTCGTGGTGCGGTCGAGGATCAGGTTTAGCTCTTCGCGCGTCGTGAACGGCACGGTCAATTTAAAAAAGAACCGGTCGAGCTGCGCCTCCGGGAGCGGGTACGTGCCTTCCTGCTCGATCGGGTTCTGCGTCGCGAGGACGAGGAACGGCTCCTCCAGCTTGTGGACTGTGCCGCCGACGGTGACGCTGTGCTCTTGCATCGCCTCCAGGAGCGCCGATTGCGTCTTCGGGGTGGCGCGGTTGATCTCGTCGGCGAGGACGATCTGCGCGAACAGCGGGCCGGGCTGGAACTGGAACTGCCGCTTGCCGTCGGGCGTTTCGCTGATGATGTTCGTGCCGACGATGTCCGACGGCATCAGGTCCGGGGTGAACTGGATGCGGGCGAACTTCAGCGACAGCGCCGACGCCAGCGTGCGGACGAGCAGCGTCTTGCCGAGGCCGGGGACGCCTTCGAGCAGGACGTGGCCGCCGACGAACAGGCACGTCAGCACGCCGCGGACGACCTCCGGCTGGCCGACGATGACCTTGCCGATCTCGGCTTCGAGGGCGCGGAACCGGTCGCGGAACTGGGCGGCCCGTTCGGGCATCGGGGCGGTCGGGTTCATTGGTCCTCGTCCTTCTTGTCCTTCTTGTGGTCGGCCCGGTCGCGGGCCTTCTTCAATCGACTGAACATGTCCTGCGGCTCGTCCGCCTTCTTCTCCTCGGCCCGCGGCGGCGGGGCGGTCGGCAGTTGCCGGGCCGTCGGCTGGTCGCGAACGAGGTCGTCCGCCCCGGCCGGGGCGGGTTCGGTCGTCGGGGCGGCGGGATCGAACCGGCGGGCGGCGCGTTCGCGCTCGATGGCCTCCTGCACTTCCAGCTTCCGCCGCTGGAGGACGCCGAGCGTCGCGGACGATTCCGCCTCCGGCTTCTCGCGGAGCTTCGCCCAGAAGCCCGCGGCGACGGCCCGCACCTCCGGCATCTCGACGGCGATGCGGCGGACGCCCACGTCCAGAAGGACCAGCACCCCGGCGGCGAACACGAGCCAGTACCAGAACGGCTGGTACGCCCGCGACGTCTTCGTCGCGTCGCGGAACAGGTCGGACGACTTCGCGAGCTGTTCGAGTTCCGCGGGGTCGTCGGTGTAGTACCGGCCGCCGGTCAACTCGGCGAGTTGCTTGAGTAGGCCCGTGTTCGTGTCGAGGTCGGCGAACTCCTGCGAGTACGGCAGGGTCACGCCGGTGCGGGTGGTGTCGAACAGCGCACCCTTCGCCTTGCCGACGCCGGCCTGGTAACCCTGCACGGTGACGAAGTACGTCCCGGCTTCCTCGGCGGTGAACTCGGCCTCGTACTGCCCCGGCCCCTTCCGCTTGAACTCGACGACAGGAACCTTCTCGCCCGGCTTCGGCGGCCGCGGGAGCGAAATCTTGCCCTCCAGGTCCAACCCGTTCACCGGCCGGTCCTTCTCATCACGGGCCGTCACCGTCACCCGCACGCGGCCCTCGCGGTACTCGGACACGACCGTCATCCGCCCCGCTTCGGCGGGCCGCAGCGCCCACGTCACGGCCTGCTCCCAGAACTTCTTGTACATGTCCGACTCGACCCACTCCGCGTCCCAGCCCTTCACGGCCGACGCCGGTTGCGACCGGGCGTCGGAGGTGAACGCGACGGCCTTCCCCAGCCCGTACTGCCACGACGCCAGGATCGGGAATCGAATCTCCGACGAGATCGGCGGCCCCTCGATGCGGAATTGCGCGAGTGGCGACTCCTTGTACGTCGTCCGCACGAACCCCCGCAGCGGCGGCAGCTCCCGCGGCACGCCCTCGGTGATCGCGCCGACGATCAGGTGCTTCGGCAGGAACGGCTTGTCGTAGATGAACGACTGGCTGATGCGGCGGCTCTCCTTGATGTAGATCGACGGCAGTTGGCTCGGGTCCTTCGGCTCGTAGTAGCTGCCGGGGTTGCCGCGGCCGTCCTTCGTCGCCTCGGCGATGCTCTTCATCCGGTTGCCTTCCGCCGCCCCGTGCGTCGCCACGCCGACGGTCGTGCAGGTGATGTTGTTCGCCGCCATCTTCGCCGTCGCGTCCCGCCCGGCCTGGCCGTACTGCGGGTCGCCGTCCGAGATGACGATGCAGTGCCGGACCGACAGGTTGTAGTCCGGGTTCGACAGCGTGTCGGCCGCGGCCGTCAGGAACGGGTCGAAGTCCGGCATGTCCTGCGGGTCCATCCGGTCGATCTTCGCCAACAGCCGGCCCTTGTCCTGGCCGACTTCTTGGAAGGGAATCACCCAACTGACGCCCGCCGCGCCCGCGCCGAACCCGTACTGCACGACGCCGACCATGTCCGGGGCGCTCAGCCGCTCGATGGCAAGGCGGGCGATGACCTTCTGCCAGTGGTTGCCGTCGGCCATCTCCGAGGCGTGCATGACGAGGATCAGCCCCCCCTTCCCCGCGGCCATCGGCGACTTGATCTCGCAGAACACCGGCAGCGCCTCCTCGACGGGCGTGTTCTGATACCCGCCGGGGCCGAACGAGTCCGGCCCGCCGATCATGATGAGGCCGGTCCCCTGGTCGTGGACGGACGAGCGGATCGTCTCCATCTGGTCGCGGCTGAACACCTCGGCCGGGACGTTCGCCAACACGATGCAGTCGAAGTTCGTCAGGAACAGGGCGAAGTCGTCCGGCTCCGCGGGTAGCCGGGCCGGGGATGAGACGGACACCTTCACGTCCGCCCGCAGCAGCGTGCGGACGAGGTGCGCGTGTTCCGACTGGCCGTTCTTCGGCTCCTCGACGAACAGCACCCGCCGCTGGCCCTTCATGACGACGGCCGTGGTCGCGCGGTTGTTCGCCACGCGGTCGTTCGGCATGCCGACGACGACCTCGCCGAGCTGCCCGTCGGCCGACGGCTTGCCGGAGAGGATCGGGGTGAACGTGGCTCGGTACGAGAAGGATGTTTCGCCCGCCTTCGGCGGCACGTCGCGGAAGCGCAGCGCGTTCAGCCCCGGCTGAAGGATGACGGTCGCCGGCTTGCCCATCGGCGCGTCGATCACCTGCGGCTGGTCCGCCTCAATCGCGACCTGCTCGACCTTCTCGCCGCCGGCCTCGTTCAGCCCGACGCGGAGCAGTTCGAGGACGCCGCGGACCACCCGCGTCTTGCTCGTGTTGCGGATCAGCACCCGGAGCGGCAGCCGCGTTCCCGTCGTCGTGACGGGCGGCGCTTCGACCGACTGCACGAGAACCTCGTTCTCGTTCTTGTAGCCGGGGGCGACGGCGACCACGTCCACCTGCACCCCGTTCTGCCGCGCGACGGCGGCCTGGTCGAGGGCGTTGCCCATGTTCTCGTTCCCGTCGGACACGAGGACGACCCGCTTGCCGTTGCCCTCGGGGAAGGACGCGATGGCGAGCTTCAGGGCCGCGGCGATGTCCGTGTACTGCCCGTCGATGGGGCCGGCCATGCGGTCGTCCACGTCGAACCGTTCCCGCACCGACGCCGGGGGCAGGGCCAGCTTCGGCCGCTTGCCGAACAGGACGACGCCGGACTTGTCCCGCGTGTGTTCGACGCCCCGCAGCAGCACGGCGTCGCGGACGAAGTTCCGCACCCGCAACCACCGGCGGTCCACCTGGTCCGCGAGCGCCGCGGCCGGGTCGATGTCCTGCGGCAAGCTCTGCGACCGGTCCAGCACGAACAGGACCGCGACGTTCTCGCTCGGCCGGTTCACCCGCGGCTCGGCGAGCGCACACGCTAACAGCGCGACGATGCCGCAGCGCGTCGTGATGGCCACCCACCGCCGGTACGTGCCGAGGCCGGACAGGCTGTGCCGGGCGAGTTGCAACACGACGGGGATCAGCGCGAGGAGCAGAAGCCACCAGGGGCGGGTGAACTGCACGGACCGCGTCATGCGGAACAGTTCCGCGAGCGAATCGCCGAGGTCGGCCTCGACCCACCCGCCGAGGCTGAACAGCCCGACGGCGGCGAGCGTCAGCGCGAGCGGCGGCGACCAGACGCGGCCGAGGACGAGGACCGCGCCGGCGAGGATCAACCCGCCCGCGGCGACGGCGGCGAGCGCGGACGCGACGTGGAACCGGGTGAGGAAGTCGAGTTGCAAGCTAGTCAGCGCGAACCCACCCACGGCGAACGCGGCGAGTGCCGCGGCCAGCCACCGCGAGCGGAGCGCGAGCAGCGCCGCCGCGATGACGAGCATCGCGACGGCGAGCCAGTGAGTCGTCAGGAAGTCGCTCACTCACCCTCCAGGCGAACGGCACGGCGTAAGCGTGCCGGTTTCACTCGCCGCGGCTTCACCGGCACGCTTACGCCGTGCCGTTCGCCTAAAACCGCACCCGCTGCACCCGATGGTTCTCCGTGTCGATCACGTGCACCCGACCCTGGCCGTCGATGGCCAGCGCCCACGGGTCGGCCAACTGCCCCGGCCCGCGGCCCGGCTTCCCCCAACTCGCCACCGGCACGCCGTCGGCCGTCAGCTTCTGCACCCGGCAGTTTCCCCGCTCCACCACGTACAAGTAACCCGCCGGGTCGAACCCCAGGTCGTACGGGTACGAGAACTCCCCCGGCCCCGACCCCACGCCGCCGAACGCCTTCACGAACGCCCCGTCGCGGGTGAACGCCTGCACCCGGTGGTTGCACGCGTCGGCCGCGTACAGCAACCCGTCCGGCCCCAGCGCCAGCGCCCGCACCCGCTGGAACTGCCCCTCGCCGGTCCCGTTCGTCCCCCAGCACGTCACGAACTGGCCGGCCGCGTCCAGCTTCGTGATCCGGTCCGTCTGCCCGAACTCGGAGACGAAGTAGTTCCCGTCCGCGTCCTGCACGCAGTCGGAAATGTACCCGAACCGCCCCGGCTCCGTCCCCCCTACCCCGCCGAGCGTCCGCAGCTCCCGGCCGTCCGGCGCGTAGATTCGCACCGCGTGGTAGTGCGAGTCCGCGACGATCAGGTTGCCGTCCCGGTCCCGGCCCAGGCCGCTCGGCCGGCCGTTGCGGAAGTCCGGCGTGGTGAACGTCAACCCGGTGTGGTCGCCGTCCAGCGAGTACGCCTGCACGCGGGCGGTGAAATCGACGACGAACAGCGCGTCCCCGATGACGACCGCCGCCCGCGGCCGGACGACCTCCCCCGGCAGCACGCCGCGGCCGCCCCACACGCGGTCGGCCGAACCCCCGGCGTGGGAACGCGACAGGGCGACCGCGACCACCGCCACGGGGACCGCGACCGCCGCCAACAGGCCGAACCGGGTGGAGAGCCGCACGAATTCCCTCAGAAGTCCCCCTCAGCGTACCAGACGACGGCCCGGTCGCCCAATTCCACCGCCGCTGGACTTTCCCCGGATCGAATCTTAGACTGCGCCGGATAGTGAACGTGTGTTCACATCACGCCGGCCGGCGGGTTCGTTGGAAGAAACGCCTCCCACCCCACCCCCGGCCATCCCATTTCTCGTTTCGGAACACTTCCGAGAAGGGTCGATGTCATGTCTCAGTCGAAGATGGTCCGCGCGTCGAAGAAGACCCCGTGCCA
>JAESGS010000235.1_pt1 | contig 69181 bp, 74 predicted proteins | sample 9269761 | NCBI WGS metagenome assembly JAESGS01 (sample SAMN15741799, study PRJNA653493) | algae metagenome | isolation source: Cyanosarcina radialis HA8281-LM2 and co-occurring heterotrophs from damp... | place: USA: Makauwahi cave, Hawaii | collected 2011-01-06 | reverse complement strand
CGTCATCGTCACCTCCTGGCAAATCACCAAGAGCAGTGAATCAGACAAGCCCGACCGCGTGAATCCTCAAATCGACTCTGCATTCATCGAAACTGCTCTAGCGAAAACCAGCCCGTTTCGAGCCGGTTTTCGCTCATTTCTTGTCCGATTTTTCCTTTTTCGGCGCGCCCGTGATGCTCGATCCGGTTGCGGATACGGGATCGCTCGCAGGAAACGTGTCCTCCAGGCCCTCCTCCAGTTCCTCTTCCTGACGCTTCTTCTCGGCGTCCTTCTCGATGTCGAGATGGCGCTTCTTTTCGTTGTCCGGCATGGCAGCCTCCTGTTGGAATTCGTCGTCTACAAAACGCGCCCGGCCCGAGGGTGGTTGCAGCATCGCTGAAATATCGGCGGCTCAGACGATGGTGCCGATTTCGGCAAGCGGCGCGCTGATGGTGCAGCGCAGTCCGTCGGGACGGAAGTCCAGCCGGACATCCCCGCCGAGTTCTCCGGCCAGGCTGCGCCCCACGAGCCGCGAACCGAAGCCCTGCCGCGTCGGCGGGGCGACGGGCGGCCCGTCCTGCTCCTGCCAGAGGAGATCGAAACGGCTTTGGGCCGCGTCCACCGACCAGCCGACCTGCACCGAGCCGTCGGCGCCGGACAGCGCGCCATATTTGACGGCGTTGGTCGCAAGTTCGTGCAGCGCCATCGCCAGCGCCAGTGCGGATTTTGTCGAACAGCGCACATCCGGCCCGCTCCAATGGATGCGCGGCGCCTCCTTCTGCACGAAGGGAAGGATCGCCTGGGCCACGATCTCCGCCAGCGGCGCTCCCTCCCAGCTCTCGCGGGTCAACACGTTATGCGCGTTCGACAACGCTATCAGCCGCGCTTCGAAAATCTCGCGCAAGTCGCGAGCCACGTCACGACCGCGAAATGTCTGCGAAGCGATCGACTGGACCGTCGCCAGCGTATTCTTGACGCGGTGGTTGAGCTCGTTGATCAGAAGGCTGCGGCGCTCCTCCGCACGCTTGCGCTCCGTCAGGTCGAAATTGACGCCGACCATGCGCTCCAGCCTGCCGGTCTCGTCGCGCATCGCGATCGCGCGCGATCCCATCCATCGGATTTCACCGGTATCGGGCCGCTGGATTCTGAAATCGACTTCGACCATCCGCCCCGCCGGGCCGTCACGCTCGGCGGCATCGACGATGTCCATGAAGTCTTCACCGATGGTGAGTTCGCGGAACGAGGCCAGCGATGGCTCGAAACTTTCCGGCGAGACGCCGAACAGACGGAATTGCGCATCGTCCCAGATCATCGTGTCGGTCAGCGCATTCCATTCCCAAACGCCCATCTGTCCGGCCGAAAGCGCCAGATCCTTGCGCAGCGAAATCTCGCGCAACTCCTGTTCCGCCGCCTGTCGCGCGGTATCGTCGCGAATGGTCAGCACGTTGCCGATCGTCTCGCCGTCCGGCCCGAAGACCGGCTTGGCGCTGCCGATGGCCAGAATCTCGATGCCGTCGGGCCGGCGAATGCGCCAGCGCGCCTCGATGACGCTCTCGCCGCTCAACACCGCGCGGGCGAGCGGCAGTTCGTTCGAGGGATAGGGTTCGCCATTCTCGCGGAAAAGCTGGAACCGGGAAGCATATTCGTCCGGCGAGATGTCGAGATGGGCGACGCCGTGGATTTCGGCGGCGGAACGATTGATGAAGGTGATCCGTCCCTTCGGGTCGGTAACGATGACGCCTTCGCTCAACTGGCCGAGAAGGGCCGCCTGCTCCGCAGCGATCATTTCCGCGCGCTGTCGAGCCTTGGAGGTCGCCTCATGCGCGTCGCGCTCTTCCGTCCGGTCGCGGAGGATTTTCAGGAAACCGCCTGCACCGCCCCGCGCGAGCGGGACGATCGCGCCCGACCCCCAGAAGCGGGTTCCGTCCTTGCGGACATGCCAGCGGTCGTTGGATGCGCGGCCCGTGGCGCGCGACTGGGCACGCTCCTTTTGCGGAAGACCTTCCGCGCGATCCTCTTGCGTGAAGAAGATCGCGGCATCGGTTCCGACGATCTCACCCTCGGAATAGCCAAGGAGGCGCTCGGCTCCGCTGTTCCAGGATGCAACCCGTCCGGAATCGTCGATCAGGATGATCGCGTATTCGACCGCGCTGTCGAGGATGAGGCGGGAGCGCTCACGGTTGCGGATCAATTCCTGTTCCGCCTCGCGCGCCGCGGTGACGTCGCGCACCACCGCGAAGAAGCCGGTGATGCTGCCGTCTTCGCCGCGATGCGGCACATATTCGGATTCGATATGGCGAAACCGTCCATCCGCTTGCGGGATCGCGGTGGCGAAAGAAACCTGCCGGCCGGCGAGAGCGGCTTCGGCGTATTCGCTCATGCCTGCAAAGGCGCGTTTGCCGAGCACTTCTTGAATGGTCCGGCCGATGACCTCTTCATCAGGCCGGGCGACACCCCGCCGGTGGGCGTCGTTGCGGAAGGTGTAGCGCATCTGCGTGTCGACGAAGGCCACCATCTGCGGCAGCCCGTTCGCCAACTGCCGCACCTGATCCACCAGGCGCAATCCGTACGCCGGAGAGCGCGTCTTCGGCGCGGCTTCCTCGAAGAACGTCATCAGGATCCCGGCCACCGGCGACCCGCCATCGCCGATCGGCGTCGCTGTCGCCTCGTACCTGCGGGAGGCCAGTCCCGTCAGCCCGACAATGTCGCGCTCGAATGCGGTCCTGGCGGGCGAGCCCGTGCGGCGTGCATCTTCCGCCAGTTCACGCAACGGCTGTTCGATCTGGGGATCGAGCGCATCGAGCGTCACGCCGCGATGGGTCGGATAGAGGCTCTGGTCGACAATCGGGGTCGCTGCGTCATTGTAGACGAGCCGCATGTCAGGCTCCCACAGAACGAGGGCGGGTGTTGTCAGCGCAACAACGACATCACAGGCCGCGACGAGCGCGGGCGGCCATTGCGACCTCGCGCCCAGCGCCGTCAGGTTCCAGTCGAAGATGCCTGCGCCCAGCGGACGATCGATCGCTTTCGCCGAACCGCGCTGCCGTTTGTCACTCTCGCCGTCTCGCGCCGACACGCATATCCCCTCGATTGCCTTGCGGCGGCCTCCTGTCCAGGTTCTTGGTCGTCGGTTTTGGCGTTGGTGTCAACGCTCCGCCTGCCCGTCGATCATTCGGCGGCCTCGCGGGGACGGTCGCGGTCCTCACGGGACTGGTGCTGGCCGGCGAGCGGTGAAATATCGGCCATGGGAAAGGCATCGACCGCAACCACCCTGGCCACGGCCTCCTGCGCCTCGACGAGGCGCCGGTGCTCCTCGCTGGAGATCAATCCCGTTTCCACGGCGCGTTCGATCTCGCGAATTCCTGCATCGCGCAGCTTCTTCTCGATCGGCGCGACGCCGGCGAGGAGATCGAAAGCGTGCTCGAGATCCTTCAACGCATGTTCCTCATGCCCTTCGCCCAGATAGAGGTCGGGGGTCAGCCTGTCGCGCTGCGCACCGGGCTCCATCAGCATCTCTGCGGCACGCGTGCGCGCGGCGTCGCTCGGCTCGGGGTTCGGCACGCCAAGCGGGAATGCGACGGCGCGGACCAGCCATGCCGCCCAGCGTGCGGGCAGATTGGCAAGCACGCCCTTGAAGGCGACGCCCATGCGCTGGCGCCCGCGCATCATGATGAAATCGACCAGCGGCCTGTCGGCCTCCTGGCGTCCCTCGTCCTCGAAGCGCTTGAGCACGGCGGCGCCGAGATAGAGTTCGGCCAGGATATCGCCAAGCCGGGCCGACAGCATTTCCTTGCGCTTCAGCGCCCCGCCGAGCGTCAGCAGCGACAGGTCCGACAGGAGAGCGAAGGCTGAAGCGTAACGCGAAAGCTGACGCCAGTGGCCGGAAAGCGCAGTCTTGCGCGGCGCCGGCGCAACCAGCCCGCCCGTCCAGCCCCGCACGAAGGCCCTGAGCGCATTGAGCGCGGAATGCCCGGCATGGCCCCAGAAATGGCGGTCGAATTCCTCCAGCCCCCGCGCGTGGTCCTCGTCGGACAAGGCCAGCAGTTCCTTCAGCATATAGGGATGCGAGCGGATGGCGCCCTGCCCGAAGATCATCAGATTGCGGGTCAGGATGTTGGCGCCCTCGACCGTGATGCCGATCGGCACGGATCGATATTGCGGCCCCAGATAGTTCTTCGGACCCTCGATGATGGCCTTGCCGCCATGAATGTCCATCGCGTGCTCGACCGAGCGGCGCATCCGGTCGGTCGCATGAAACTTCATGATGGCGGAGATGACCGAGGGTTTGTGATCCTCGTCGAGCGCCGCGACCGTCAGTCGCCGGGCGGCGTCGATCTGGTAGGCGTTCGCCGCGATTTCGGCCATCGGTTCCTGAATGCCCTCGAACTTGCCGATGGGCACGTTGAACTGGGTGCGCACGCGCGCATAGGCGCCGGTTGCCCTTGCGCACATGGCGGCGGAGGCAGCGGATTGCGAGGGCAGCGAGATGCCGCGCCCGGCCGCAAGGGCGGTCATCAGCATCTTCCAGCCCTGGCCGACGCGTTCGGGTCCGCCGAGCACCCATTCCAGCGGAATGAACACGTCCTTGCCGGAGAGCGGCCCGTTCTGGAACCAGGTGAAGAGCGGAACGTGGCGGTCGCCATGGCTGACGCCGGGCGTCGAGGTCGGCAAAAGCGCCACGGTGATGCCGCGATCCTCGCCGCCGCCCAGATGATTTTCCGGATCGGAAAGCTTGAAGGCAAGTCCCATGACCGTCGCGACCGGACCGAGCGTGATGTAGCGCTTTTCGAAGTTCAGGCGGATGCCAAGGACACGCTCGCCTTCATGTTCGCCATATTCGACGATGCCGGTATCGGTCATCGCCGCAGCATCCGAACCCGCTTCCGCGGAGGTCAGCCCGAAGCAGGGAATTTCGCGCCCGTCGGCCAGGCGCGGCAGCCAATGATCGCGCTGCTCCTCGGTGCCGAAATGCATGAGAAGCTCACCCGGCCCGAGCGAATTGGGCACCATGACGGTGACGCCCGCGGTCACGCTTGCCGATGAGATGGTGCGAACCACCTCCGAATGGGCGGTGTTGGAGAAGCCGAGCCCGCCATATTTCTTCGGGATGATCATGCCGAAGAACTTCTTCTCGCGCAGGAAATCCCAGACGGGCTTCGGCAGGTCGCGGTCCTCCCAGACCAGCTTCCAGTCGTCGACCATGGCGCACAATTCGCGCACCGGCCCTTCCATGAAGGCCTGTTCTTCGGAGGAGAGGCTTGCAGGCTTCATCGCGACCAGTTTGTCCCAGTCGGGCGTGCCGGTGAAAATCTCGCCGTCGAACCAGACCGTGCCGGCGTCGATCGCGTCGCGCTCGGTCTCGGAGATGGGCGGCATGACGCCTTTCGCCCATTCGAAAATCGGCTTCGAAATTCGCTCGCGGCGAAACTCGCGGACGGTCATGGCACTCCCCCGGATCAAACGATGCGTTTAACCTGAAGAAATGCGCGGAAGGGCCGATCGTTCCGTCGAGAGCCTCAATGCGTCAGATGAAGCGCGGCCACCGAGCGTCCGATGTCGGCGAACGCCTTTTCGAGCGCGTCCGTATTGCTGGCCATATGGAAGTTTTCCTTCTTCGACGCGCAGGTCTCGAACAGCGATTTCACGGCCGAGTTCGTGGTGTTGTAGATGACGGTGAAGACCTCGACGCCCTGCCGCTTCATCTGCGCGCACATGGTTCCCGTCCAGGTGTTGAGCACCTTTTCAGCGTCGCTCTGGCTCGTCTTGCCGTCGATGCGGCTCGCGGCATTGTTGATGCCCTTTGTGCCGAGAAAGCCATAGGAACCATAGTCGGACTTGTTGATCGTCTTGCTCGAACCGAAGGAAACGTTGGTGCCGTCGGTCATCAGCACCATGAACTTCGAGACGCTGTCGTTCCCGAATGGCGCGGCCTGCGTATAGGGCGCTTCGGGCGACAGGACGCGCCAGCCCCAGGCGAGGCCTTCGGAGATGTTCGTGCCCGAGCCGTTCCAGAACTGCATCGCATCGATGCCGGCGCGAACCTTCGCCATGTCGTTCGTCAGCGGCACGATCGGCGTCGGGCAGGCGCGGTTCGGCCCGAGCGTCAGGTTCGGATTTTCCTGGACGCTCTTCGTCGGACGGACCGCCGCGCGCGTGTCCTCATACATGTACTTGATGGGCGAGCGCTGGATCTTGTGCTGTTCGTCGGTCTTGGACTGGTCGTAGTCCGTCTTGTGATCGAGCCAGGCATTGTTGAATTGATTGCCGTCATTGCCGCCGCTGGTCATGCGGCCGCGCGGCTCGCTGGGCGCGAAATAGGGCACGAACAACGTGTCCGGATTGGCCGGGTCCGGCGGCGTCAGGTCGAAATTGTAGGGGATCGGGCGCGCCTCGACGCAACCTTTCCATTCGACGTCGGCCTGCTCGAACAGGTACAGATGATGCGGGTATTTCTTTACCCGCTCGCACATGTCACGCATGTCTTTCATCGCATCGGAATTGCCCTTGACGTCGCAATCCTGGAACGCGTGCGTCCACTTGGCCATGATCTCCGAATAGACGGGCTTGGTCAGGTCGGCGCGGCGCTGAACCGGGCTGAGACTTGGGCGCGCGGTGCGCATGTCGTCGGTGATGAAGTTCCAGCCATTGTAGACGGCCTCGCCCTTCTTATCGATCCATGCGTCGTCGAAACCTTCGCCCTTGATGTTGACGGCGGTGACGAAGGGAACCAGCCCGACGCGCACGTCCTGGCGAGGGTCGCCCTCGCTTTCGACGGCATCGAGAAGCGCCTTCGACGCCTTCTTCAGCGCGTTGATTCCCCCCTGGCCCATGGAGCCGGTATTGTCGAGGACCATGGCGATCTCGAGCGTCTTCGTCGAGCGGAAGGAGGTGGCGGAGACCGTCAGGCTGTCACTGCCGAGACGGTTCATCAGGAAAAGGCGCACCTTCGCGTCGACGCGGCCGGTCACCTCGACATAGTTCAGGCCTTCGCGGGTCGTCAGGTCGGTGACTGCGGAAGCAATGGTCGAACCGGCAAGCTGGCTCGAAATGAAATCGTCGAACAGGCGCTCGCGCTCTGCGTCGGACGCGTTCTCGCGCGAGGCGGCCAGGACGGCGCCATCGGCGATGTTCTGCAACCGCGACTTCGCGTTGATGATGTTCGCGGTGTCCACCGCGATACCGACGCCGGCCAGCAAGGCCGGAAGGAGGACTGCTGTCATGATGCCGAAATTACCGGCCTCGGAACGCCAGAACCTGACCATTTTCTTTTCCCCGCATTAGTGCAGCCGAGACTGGCCCAACAAGATTAACGGAGTGGACAGTCCGTTCAGACAGTTGCGGATTGGGTTAAGGGCCGGCTAACGGCGGCCGGAGCAATCATGCATGAACCGAAATTTGCGGCGCAGGGGATCGACAACGCGCGCGACCTGCCACATTTTCGACATCATGGGCCAAAGCCCCTGCCCGATCGACAGCCGCATTTGAAGGACGTGCCGTGACCGCCATCGTCGACTTCCTGAACAACATCCTGTGGAACTACGTGCTGGTCTACGGCCTGCTGGCTGTCGGGGTCTACTTCACCGCGCGCCTCGGCTTCCTGCAATTCGTGCATTTCGGCGAGATGTTCCGGGTCATCGCCAAAAGCGAGGAAACCGACAGGCACGGCATCAGCCCGTTCCAGGCGCTGACGATCAGCCTCGCCTCGCGCGTCGGCACCGGCAACATCGCCGGCGTCGCCGTCGCGCTTTCGCTGGGCGGTCCGGGCGCGATCTTCTGGATGTGGATGGTCGCGCTGGTCGGCATGGCGACGGCCTATTCGGAATCGACGCTGGCCCAGCTCTACAAGATCCAGAACTCCGACGGACAATATCGCGGCGGGCCGGCCTTCTATATCGCGCGCGGCCTGCGTGCGCCCTGGGCGGGCGGGCTGTTCTCGATCTTCCTGATCATTTCCTTCGGCCTCGTCTTCAACGCCGTCCAGGCCAACTCGATCGCCGATGCGGTGGAAGGTGCGTTCGGCGTGCCGAAATTGTGGGTCGGCGTGGTCGTCGCCATCCTTGCGGGCATCGTCATCTTCGGCGGCATCCGCCAGATCGCGCGCGTCGCGCAGATCGTCGTGCCGGCGATGGCCGGGCTCTATCTCCTGATGGCCGCCATCGTGCTGGCGATGAACATCACCGAAGTGCCGGGCGTGGTGGCGATGATCTTCGCGCACGCCTTCGGATTGCAGGAAGCGGGCGCGGGCGTTGCGGGCGGCCTCATGGCCGCGATGCTCAACGGCGTGAAACGCGGCCTCTTCTCAAACGAGGCCGGCATGGGCTCCGCGCCGAACATCGCGGCCGTGGCGACCCCCAACCCGCACCATCCGTCCTCGCAGGGTTTCGTGCAGGCGCTCGGCGTCTTCATCGACACGCTGGTGATCTGCACGGCGACGGCGATCATGATCCTTTTGTCCGACATCTACCAGATCGGCGGCGACATCGAGGGCGCGACGCTGACGCAGAACGCGTTGCAGGAGCAGTTCGGCGCGTTCGGGCTCTATTTCATCGCCGTGGCGATCTTCTTCTTCGCCTTCACCTCGATCATCGGCAATTATTCCTATGCCGAGAATGCGATGACGTTCCTCAAGGCCGACAATGCGGTTGCCCTCGGGGTCCTGCGCTTCGCATTGCTGGGCATGGTCGTCTGGGGCGCCTATGAGAGCGTGGCGACGGTCTTCAACGCGGCTGATGCCTCGATGGGCCTGATGGCGACGATCAACCTGATCGCGATCGTGCTCCTGTCGGGAACGGTGGTGAAACTGACGCGGGACTATTTCGCGCAGCGCAAGGCAGGCAACTCGCCCCGCTTCGAGGCGCGGGACTATCCCGAGCTTCAAGGCCGGATCGACAAGAACATCTGGTCCTGAGGACGAGAGGAACGCTCTACGAGGTCGAGGCGGCCGCCGGCTGCTCGTCGAAGAAATCGATGACGGCCTGCGAGAAAACGTCGTTGCGGTCACCGGCGACCATGTGGCCGGCGCCGCCGATATCGACATAGCGCGCGTTCTTCGCCTCGCCGACAAAGGCGCGCGCGGCGGCTTCGTCGACCAGTTCGGACTGCATCCCGCGCACGAGCAGGATCGGCAGTTCGAGTTGCGGCAGCCGGTCGAGCACATCGCCGAGCAAGCTTCGCGCATCGGCATCGATACTCGCCGGGCCGCGCATGAAGGCCGGGTCCCAATGCCAGCGGAAACGGCCATCCTCGCCGAGGCGCAAATTCTTGGCGAGACCGTCGAGGGTGCGGGGCCGTTTGCGGTTGGGCAGGTAGGCGGCGATCATGTCGGCCGCCTCGTCCAGCGAGCTAAAGCCCTCGTCCATGCGCGATCCCATGAAGCCGATCACGCGTGCGACGCCGGCCGGGTTCATCTGCGGCACGATGTCGACCAGCACCAGCGCGTCCATCATCGGGCCGTCGTGGCATTCGGCGAGCAGCGAGGCGAGCCCGCCCAGGGATGCGCCGACGATCGATGGCGTTTCGCCGAACCGCCGTTCGACCTGTTCACAGAGCGCGCGCACGTCGCCGGCATAATGGGCGAAACTGTAATTTCCGCTTTCCACCCAGTCGCTCTCGCCATGGCCGCGAATATCGATGGTGATGGCGCGCATTCCCTTGCCGGCCAGCCGCATCGCCGTCTTCTGCCACGCGTGCCGCGTCTGCCCGCCACCATGCAGGAGGATGACCGGCTTGCCGCCGCCATCCCACAGCGAGCCGGCGAGGCGATTGTTTTCCGCGCCGCGAAAGGCGATGGCCGCTTCGTCGATCACAGGGGATGCTCCTTCAGGAATTCCAGCGCCCGCGCCTTGAAGGTGCGGTCGCCGACCGACAGCATGTGGTCTCGGCCGACAATGTCGAAAGCCTCGGCCTGCGGCATCAGTTCGGCGAGGCGATGCGCATCGCCGGCAATGTCGTCGGTCGTGCCGACCGCGATCAGGGTCGGCTGGGCGATGCGGCCGACATCTTGCGACGACAATTCCTGACGAGAGGTCTCGATGCAGGCGGCCAGCGCCGCGCGGTCGCTTTTGGTCTGATCGGCGAAGGCGCGAAACATGCGCCCGCGCGGGTGGCTGACATCGTCCAGCGATGGCGCGCGCAGCGCATCGGCGATGGGGTCCCAGTCGCCGACACCCTCGACCATTCCCATGCCGAGGCCGCCGAATATCAGCGTGGCGACGCGGGCGGGATGCTCCAGTGCGAGGAAGGCCGAGACGCGCGCGCCCATCGAATAGCCGAAGACATGGGCGCGGAAAATGCCGAGATGATCGAACAGCGCCGCGGCATCCGAAGCCATGGCCGAAGGGGTGTAATCCGTCGTTGCGTAGCTCTTCGACGTCTCGCCATGGCCGCGATGATCGAAGGCGACGACCCGGAAACCTGCCTTGGTCAGGGTCTGGACCCAGCCCGGCTGGACCCAGTTGATGACGTGGGTCGACGCGAAGCCGTGGATCAGGAGGATCGGATCGGCATCGCACTCGCCCTCGTCGATGAAGGCGATGTCGAAACCGTCATGATTAAAGTGCTGCAAGGGGCGTGCGGACGTCAATTGCCGGCGACCTCGTCGATCGCCGGATGATTGAGGCGTGTGCCTGCCTCAAGGCCGACGCGCTGCGACGTGCCCTGGTTGAGCTCCAGCACGAAACGGCTCGGCCCGTCGGGTGCAATCGAAGCGGTGGAGAACGGCTCGCCGGGAAGAATGTCGATGACGCGCCCGTCCTCGCCGATGAAGACGAGATCGAGCGGCGACGGGGTGTTCTTCATCCAGAACCCGACGGGACGGGTCTCCTCGAAAACGAAGAGCATTCCCCTGTCCTGCGGCAGGTCGGTACGGAACATCAGTCCGCGCGCGCGGCGCTCGGCCGTGTCGGCGATCTCGATGTCGAAGGACACCGTCTCGCCATCCGCCTCGAAGGTGAGCGGGGCGGCGTCGACGGGCAACTCCATCGGGGCGCCCTGGATCGCCTCCTGCGCAACGGCGACAGGCGACACGAAAAGAGGCGCAACGACAAGGGAGAGCGAAAGGGCGATGGCGGCGATGCGTGTGTTCACGGGTGATCCTTTGCGGCTTCGGGTCCGTATAGCGGCTGGACAGCCTTCAATGCGCGACCGGCAAAGTCCCGATATCGGGGTGAACTTCGGCAGCCATAAGGCCTTTGTCGCCGCGCCCGAAGCGCACGAGCACGACCTGGCCGGGGCGCAGCTCGGTTATTCCGTAGCGCCGAAGGGTTTCCATGTGGATGAAGATGTCTTCCGTGCCCTCGCCGCGTGTCAGGAAGCCGAAGCCCTTCGTGCGGTTGAACCACTTGACCAGCGCACGTTCCAGCCCGCTTTCCGCGACGACTGCGACATGGGTGCGGTCGGCAGGCTGTTCGGATGGGTGAATGGCCGTTGACGCGTCCATCGAGAGAATGCGGAATGCCTGAAGCCCACGGTCGCCGCGACGAACCATGCAGGTAACGCGCGCGCCTTCGAAGGCCGTGGGATAGCCATCGCGGCGCAGACAGGTGACATGGATCAGGATGTCGCCGAGGGCGGCGTCGTCGGCATCGATGAAGCCGTACCCCTTGGCGACGTCGAACCACTTTATCGCGCCGGAAGCCTCGATCAGTTCCGCCGTCTCGCCGTCGCTATCGGCTGCGTTCGCCTTCCTCGCCAAGCTCCCCGCCGATGAGGCATCTTCCCCCATGCCCGACCCTTTCCAAGATACGCCGCACCTGATTCTTGACGCCTAAGATAACATCGGGCGTTCGGGTCGGTGCAAGGGCCGTTTGTGGCTTTTTCGTCGCAAGGACGGCGAAATACTGGCGGGACACTTCGAGCGGCATGTTGCCGGGCGGTTGCCACGGTGCTGTCGGGGACATATCTATCCCACCGGCGATAAAACGACCGAATGTCTGAAAAGGATAACAAAATGCGTTACTTGCACACGATGGTCCGGATCAGGGACATCGATGAATCACTCGATTTCTACTGCAACAAGCTCGGAATGCAGGAAGTTCGTCGAATCGAAAGCGAGCAGGGCAGGTTCACGCTGATCTTTCTTGCCGCAGTGGAAGATGTGGAGGCCGGCAAGTCGAAAAAGGCTCCGCTACTGGAGCTGACCTATAATTGGGACCCCGAAAACTATCAGGGCGGACGCAATTTCGGCCACCTTGCCTTCGAGGTCGACGATATCTACGAGACTTGCCGAAGACTTGCCGACAAGGGCGTCGTCATCAACCGTCCGCCGCGCGACGGCAACATGGCCTTCGTCAAGTCGCCGGACGGAATTTCGATCGAACTCCTGCAAAAGGGCGCTGCCAGGGAAAAGGCGGAGCCATGGGCGTCGATGGCCAATACGGGTAGCTGGTAGGCGTTTCCGGCGCGATGGCCGGGCTCGCTATTCGGCCATCGTCTTCTTGGCGGTGTCGATCAGACCGTTCGCGATGCCCATGCGTGCGGCGGCGCGCGCGCGAAGATGCGGCGCCAGCCTGTCGGGATGATTTTCCAGGGCGAAGCGCCGGCGCGCGCGGTCGAGATCGGCAATTGTGCGCAGGCCGCCTATGCCGAGTTCAAGCGCGATGTCTCGCGGATCGGTCGAAAGTTCGGGCATGAGCGTGTCGAGCGCGGCGAGGATTTCCGGTGCGAGCGTCGGCTCGCCATAGGCCTGCCGGGCGGACGGTTCGAACAGCGGCGCGTTCGACGCCTGAATCCGCTCGATCTGGTCCAGAAGATCGCCCTGCAAGGAAGGCGCGGGGCCGACATCCATACGCTCCGCCTCTTCGCTCGAGATCAGATCATCGAGCAAATCACCGAAACTCTTGGCGTGCGCGCCCGACATCGAGGCCTCCCAGCCGTTCTTGTTCTGCCGACGATAACCGGCATTTCCTAAGAAAGGTTCCCATCCGGCCTTTTCGCTCCGCATGGGAGCCCTGCATTTATTGCACTGCACAACGAGAGCCACCGATGCCATCTTGATGGCCGGGAGGATCGAAACTTCGGAGACGATCCATGGGCATTTTCACTGAACTTTTCGCCAAGCCGCGTCCCCTTCGCGCCAGCCGCCAGTCGCGCGGGATGCTGATTCTCAACGCAATGGACAGCGCCGAACTCTCGGACCTCGGCATCAGGCCGGCCGATTTTCCGCAGATCGCCCGCGACATGGCGACCAAGCGCCGCTTCTAGACATCGCTGCCGATGAGTGGCTGACTTCGCGGATGAAGGGACATGATTCGCGAGGTCGGCCCATGCGCAACTTCGTCTCGATAGGCGCAGCCACGCTCCTGGTGAGTACCGGCGCTTTGGCCCAAAGGGCCTTCGTCGACGACCGTTCGTCGCCCGAAACCGTCATCCGCTCGCTCTACAATGCGATCGACCGCGATGAATTCGCGCGCGCCTATTCCTATTTCTCCAATCCGCCGGCCGACAGTGTCGAAGCCTATGCGCAAGGCTTTGCCGGCAGCGAAACGACCGAACTCATTTTCGGCGCGCCGTCCGACGAAGGCGCGGCCGGAAGCGTCTATTACCGCCAGCCGATCGTTCTGCGCTCGGTCGCCGAAGACGGCACCGAGACCGTCTATTCCGGCTGCTACACGCTGCAAGCGCCGAATCCGGCGAATTTCGCGCAGGACTATGCGCCGATGGCGATCGAGGACGGGGAACTTGCCGTCAGCGACGCGGAATTCGGCCCGGACGCCCTGCCGCGCCAGTGCGGCGGTGCGGACCTGCCCGAAACCGACGCGGCGCTGCTGGAAGCCGAACGCATGTTCGCCGCCGGCTTCGCAGACCGCTGCGGCGGCGGTATGGAAGGCGTGGAGAGCGAGCCGCAGGGCTACGAGATCGGCTATCGCTACATGCACGAGACGTCGGACGACGCGCTGCGCACGGCTCGGCTGTTCCGGTTCTTCTGCAATTCCGGTGCCTACAATGTCAGCCATGTCTATCTGATGACCGACGGAACCGGCCCCGTCGAGCCCGTCGCCTTCGCCGTTCCCGAACTCGACATCCGCTACGAGAACGACGATCTCGAAGGCGCCGTCGAGGAAATGACGCAGCTTGGCATGATCACGCGAACCGAACTGGTCAATTCCGACTACGATCCGGACACGCAGGCGATCACGTCTTTCGAGAAATGGCGCGGCGTGGGCGACGCTTCGGCGTCCGGGCGCTGGATCTTCCGCTATGGCGCGTTCTCGCTGATCGCCTATGAGGTCGACGCGTCCTATGACGGCGAGATCAATCCCGAGCAGGTGATCGGCTACGGCGAAGCGCCCTGATCAGCCGAAATCGCCTCCGGCCGTGCCCGGCTTCAGGCGAATGAGCCGGGATGTCAGGACGGCCGCCTGACGGTGGATGACGGCCTTCTGGTAGCCGGCGTCCTTCACCATTTCGACGAAGGCGGCTCCGCTTGGATATTCCGCGATGAAGCATTTGTCCCACCGCTCGTCGGCCGGTCCGATCAGCATCAACCGGAAATCGCCCGTCCAGGCGATGCGGCCGCCGACGCGACGAAAGACCGGGCCGCTCTCGCGGCCATAGGCCCGATACGCCTCTTCGCCGCTGGCCTCGCGACCGTCGGGATATTCCGCACGCTCGCGCAGGCGAACGAGATTGAGCATGTGGATCGGCCCCTCCTCGGCGAGCCGTCGAAAGTCGCCGAAGGTCTCGCGCGTCGGATCGACATAGACATCCATGTTCATTTCCTTTCAATTCCTTGTCATCGTTCGCTCATCCAGTTGATGACCTGACGCCAGTCGGTCATCCGGATCGGCGTGCCATGGCTTCCCGTCTCGAAACGGACGAAGCGGACCGGATAGCCGGGCGCAGCAGCGAGGATCGAGCGGAAGAACGCCTCCTGCCGCTCGACCGGGAAGACGCGGTCGCGGCTGCCGTGGCCGAGATAGACCGGCACGCGCGCGCGAAAGGCGGCGCTGTCGAGGAAGGTCTCGTCCCAGTGCGAGCCGAGGATGAGAAGGCCGCCGAGGCGAGGTACGAGGGCGCCGTCCTGCGCCAGTTGCCAGCAGATCGCACCGCCCGCCGAACCGCAGGCGACGAAGACCGGCGCTTGCGGCGAGGCGGCCGCATAGGCATTGAGAAGCGCGGCGACCTGCCCGGCTCCGGTCGCGCCGAAATCGGAGAAGTCGGGCGACAGATAGACGCCGCCATTGCGTGCGGCGAGATTCTTGATGCGGTTGAAATTGCCGCCGAAACTGAAATCGTCCGCGCCCTGCCCGCGATTGCCGCCCTGGCCGTGGAGATAAGCGACGATGAAGCGTGCACCCTCCGCCGTGCCGACCGCGATATGCGCGACGTTGCCTGCCTCGGTCTGGCCCGTCACGTCGCGCTGCGAGCGGCGGACGGAGAGGTCGACATAAGCCGCATGGGCGCGGCGCTCGGGGATCTCGTCGCGGCCGTTGATGTCGCGCATTTCCTGGTAGTCGACGACGATGCGTGCGCCGTCGTCGCTCGTCTCGATCGTGGCCGGGAGGGCGAAGAGACGGTCCTTCGACGGGGCGAGCAGTTCGGCGCTAGCGGGCGCGAAGGTTGTGGCAAGGAATGCAGCGGCGAGAAAAAGGCGCATCAGACGTCTTCCACGATCTTGCCGCCGGCCTGGCGCACGGCGTCCTGCGTGTCGAGATCGAGGCTGGCGGCAGCGCCGAGTTCGACGTCGACGACCGGCAATGCGGCGCCCTCGACCAGATGGCGCGCGCCGGTGTCGCCCTCGATCCGCTCGATCCCGGCGAAAAGAGCGCGCGGCAGAAGCACCGGATTGCCGCGCTTGCCGGCATCGGTGGCGCGGATGATCGCCTGGCCGCCGGAGCGGGCGAAGGCGGCGATCATCGCGTCGATGGCGTTCGCGGTGACGCCGGGCATGTCGCCGAGGACGACGAGAAGGCCGTTCACTTGCGAGGCAAGCGCGCGTTCGGCGGCCTTGAGCGAGGTGGAGAGGCCGTCGGCATAATCGGGATTGTCGATGAAGGTCAGGTCAAGCCCGTCGAGCGCGGCGGCGATGCGGTCGCGCTGATGGCCGAGGACGATATGCGTCGCGTCGACGCGCGAGGACATGACTGCCTCGGCAACGCGGCGGATCAGCGGGGCACCGTCGAATTCGGCGAGAAGTTTGTTCGGTCCATGCATCCGGCTGGAGCGCCCGGCCGCGAGGATGGCGGCGTGGACGATGGGCCGGGCATCGGCGGCAGCGGTGTCGCGCGGCTGCGGGCGGACGGGGATTTCCATCAGGAGACCGCCGACGCCCATGGCGGCGATGTCGGAAGCGGTGACGGGAATACCGGCGATCAGGCGGTCGAGAACCCAGTCGAACCCATTCGGCTTGGGGCTCCGGGCGCAACCGGGCGCGCCGATGATCGTGCGGCCGCCAAGCGAGCCGAGAACCAGCAGATTGCCTGGATCGACGGGCATTCCCGCACGTTCCACTGCGCCGCCCGCGCGGCGGATCGCGGCGGGAATGACATCGTCCCAATCGCAAAGGGCAGAGGCGCCGAATATCAGGACGAGATCGCTGTCGGCATCGAGATCGGCAAGAACGTCTGCAAGCGCCTGCTCTTCATGCGGCACGCGACGTTCGACCTCTATCGTGCTGTGCGAGCGAACAAGCCGGTCGCGGGTGACGCGGGCGGTCTTGTCGAGGACGCCCGGCTTGATGCCAGGCAGCGTCGTCTGGACGAGCGCGACGCGGCGAGGCTTGAAAGGATGAACGGCGAAGGCTTTGCGGCCCTTGGCGACTTCGATGGCGGCCTGAAGGGCGGCTTCGGGGGCGGCGAAGGGGATGATCTTGACCGTGGCGACCATCTGGCCGGGCTGGACGACATCGAAATCGGCAAGCGTCGCGATGGTCAGCGCCGGATCGACGCCGTTGATGGCATCGATGATCGCGCGGTCGACGGTGAAGACGCCGGCGTCGCGCGCGTGAATGTTCACGCGGCCGGTGGCCGGCGCGCGGATTTCGGCACCGTCGATCGAGAGCCCGGCGGCAAGGCGGGCGGCCGCGTCGTTTTCAGGAACGTCGCCAGGTTCGAGCACGGCGCCGATGACGGTTTCGATGCCGGCAGCGCGCAGAGACGCTATGTCGGCTCCCGTCAGGCGGTGCGCTTTTTTCAGGCGCAGGCCGGGAACGGCGAGCGAATGGGCGAGCAGAGCGCCTTCGGCCCGGTCGAGCGGCACCGATCCGAACTTCACGCCTGCACTTCCATTTGGCGCGAGCCGCGCGTGCGCAGGGCGCCGATGATCTCGGCGAGGACCGCGACGGCGATCTCGGCGGGGCTGGCAGCGCCGATGGCAAGCCCGATCGGGGCGCGGATGCGGGCGATTTCGGCATCGCTCAGGCCCGCGGCCTTCAATCGTTCGACGCGCTTGCCATGCGTCTTGCGGCTGCCGAGCGCGCCGACATAGAAGCAGTTGGCGCGCAGCGCCGTCTCAAGCGGGAAGTCGTCGATCTTGGGATCGTGGGTGACGGCGGCGAGCGCGGTGAAGGCGTCGAGGGGACGCGTCGCGAGCACCGTTTCCGGCCATTCGGCGCTGAGGGCCGTGTCGGGGAAGCGTTTGGGCGTGGCGAAGGCCGTGCGCGGATCGATGATCTCGACATCAAGGCCGGCGAGCCGCGCCATCGGGGCAAGGGCTTGGCTGATATGGACCGCGCCGATGATCACCAGCCGGGCCGGCGGGACATGGACGTTGAGGAAAAGCTGGCCGCCGCCGATCTCGACGCTGCCGGATTTGCCGGAATCGAAGGCGCGGGTGAGCGCCGCGCCCAATTCGCCATCGCACTCGTCGGATTCGCGGTGAAGCGTCGCGCTGCCGGTTTCGAGGTCGGTCGCCAGGATCACCGCGCGGCGGGCGGCGCGTTCTTCATTGGCCTGGCTGAGAAGGATCAGATCCATGGTCAGGCGACGGGCTCGACATAGACCTTGATGCGGCCGCCGCAGGACAGGCCCACCCGCCAGGCGGTTTCATCGGCGACGCCGAATTCGAGCATCTTCGGCGTTCGGTTCTCCAGCACGTCGATGGCCTCGCCGACAACGGCGCCCTCAACGCAACCGCCGGAGACGGAGCCTTCGAAATTGCCTTCGGAATCGATCACGAGATGGCTGCCGACCGGCCGCGGGGCCGAGCCCCAGGTCTCGACGACGGTGGCGAGCGCGACCCTGCGGCCTTCCCCGACCCAGCGCTCGGCAAGCGTCAGCGGGTCGGTTCCCTGTCCGAGGAGATCAGTTGTCATGGCATGTTCCTCCGCATCGGCATTGGATATGGTCATGCCGCCCTGCCCTTGCCAAGGTCCATCCATTGGCGCGGGTCGGTCGAGTGGCGGCTTTTCGCCGACAAGGAAGCGACGAGGTCGCTCAAGGCGTCGAGCGAGTGGACGGGGCGGAATTCGTCGACATGGTGGAGCATCACGCGCACGCCGCGCGCGCGCGGCTCGAATCCGTCGAAGCGCAGAAGCGGGTTCAGCCAGACCAGGCGTCGGCAGGATTTGTGCAGCCGTTCAATCTCGCGGGCGAGCAATTCCGTGTCGTCGCGCTCCAGACCGTCGGTGATGAGAAGAACGACCGCGCCCTGCCCCAGGACGCGCCGCGACCAGAGCCGGTTGAACTCGTGCAGCGTCTCGCCGATGCGCGTGCCGCCCGACCAGTCCTTGACCGCGGCGGAGGCCTCGGCCAGCGCCTCGTCGGGATCGCGGTGACGCATCTGGCGGGTAAGATTGGTCAGGCGCGTGCCGAAGACGAAGGTGTGGACCCGGCTTCGCTTTTCGCTCAACGCATGAAGAAAATGCAGGAAAATGCGGGAATATTGGCTCATGGAGCCGGAAATATCGGCCAGGACGACAAGCGGCGGGTGGACGGTGCGGGCCGACTTGAAGCGCGGCAGCATCAGGTCGCCGCCGGTGCGAAGCGCCTGGCGCATCATCGCGCGCGGGTCCGCCCGGCTGCCGTGCGGATCGGGCCGAAACCGCCGCGTCGTCACCTGATCGGCCGGCAGTTTCAGGCGGGCGATGGACGCGCGGGCGTCGAGCAGTTCGCGCGCGGTCATCTGGGCGAAATCCTTGGCGCGCAGGACCTCGTTGCCGGAGACCGAAAAACGCGCGTCGAACTCGATCTCGGGGATTTCCTGCTTGGTCTGGCGATCATTTTGACCAAGCAGGGCTTCCGAGACACGGCTTTCGGCCGGCTTCGGCTTCGATTTTTCCTTCATGTCGGGTGCGACCGGCGAGAACATCGCGATCATCTTCTCGATCAGCTCGCGCGAGCGCCAATAGAGCCGGAACGCCTCGTCGAAGGTGGCGTGGTCCTCGCGCCGGTTCACCAGCACGGCATGGAGCGTCCAGTAGAATTCCTCGCGAGTGCCGATGCCGGCGGAAAGCACCGCCTCGATGGCATCCTTGACCGCGGCAGGGCCGACGCGCATTCCCGCCTTTCGCAAGGTACGGGCGAAATAGACGATGTTGTCGGCGATCCGGCCCTCGGCATTGCTGCGCGCCGCGGTCATCGTTATTCGGCCGCCGCCAGTTCGGACTTGACCTCATCGAGAATGCGCCGTCCCTCGCCCTGGCCGATCCGGGCGATGTCGTCCTGATATTTCAGGAGAACGCCGATCGTATCGGAGACGGTTTCGGGGTCGAGCGCCACCTTGTCGAGTTCGGTCAGCGCGCTTGCCCAGTCGATCGTTTCGGCGACGCCGGGCACCTTGAAAAGATCCATCTTGCGCAGGCGCTGGATGAAGGCGACGACTTCGGCCGACAGACGCTCGTTTGCCTGCGGCACCTTGCGCGCGACGATCTCCAGTTCGCGCTCGGCGGTCGGATAGTCGACCCAGTGATAAAGGCAGCGGCGCTTCAAGGCGTCGTGGATCTCGCGCGTCCGGTTGGTGGTGATGATGACGATCGGCGGCTCCTTGGCCTTGATCGTGCCGAGTTCGGGAACGGTGACCTGGAAGTCGGAGAGAATTTCCAGAAGGAAAGCCTCGAAGGCTTCATCGGTGCGGTCGAGTTCGTCGATCAGGAAGACCGGCGCCGCGCCCGCCTCCCCCGACAGGGCGTCGAGCACCGGTCGGCGGATCAGGTATTTTTCGGAGAAGACGTTGCGCTCCATCGCGTCGCGCTTCACGTCGCCCGCCGCTTCCTCCATGCGGATCTCGATCATCTGCGCGGCGTAGTTCCACTCATAGACGGCGGAGGAGACGTCGAGCCCCTCATAGCATTGAAGGCGGATCAAGCGTCGGCCGAGCGCGGAGGCGAGCACCTTGGCGATCTCGGTCTTGCCGACGCCGGCCTCGCCTTCGAGAAAGAGCGGCCGGCCCATCCTGAGGCTGAGAAACAGCACCGTGGCGAGCGCGCGATCGCCGACATAATCGGCGGATTTCAGCATTTCCAGCGTCTCGTCGATCGAAGCGGGCGCGGGAAGCGGCTGGGCTGTCTGCATGGGGTCTCCGGTGAAACCGATCAGGTTTCGAGAATGTGGTAGCGGCGATCCTGATAGATCAGCGGCGAAAGACTATCGCCGATGCGGATGCCTGTCACTTCACCGAAAAGTATGCGGTGGGTGGCGACGTTCTTGGTCTCGATGATGCGGCAGTCGAGCGAGGTCAGGGCGCCGACGAGAACCGGCGCGCCCGTCGAAACCGTCTCCCATTCGCCGAGCGCGAAACGGTCCTTCTGGCTGAGGCCCGTCAGACCGGAAAACGCATCGGCCAGCGCCCGATGATGGCTGGACAGCGTGTTGAGCGCGAAGACGCCGTTTTCGGCGAAAACGTCATTGTCCGGCTTCACGCGGCTCAAGCAGACGAGCACGGTCGGCGGGTTGTCCGAAACCGAGCAGCCGGCGATGATGGTGACGCCGCGTTTGCCCGCAACGCCATCCGTGGTAACGACATGAACCGCGCCTGCGAAACGGGCCATCGCATCGCGGTAAAGTCCGGAATCCACTTGTCTCTTGTCGAGCACGGCCGCCCCTTCATCAATCATCGCGCATATAGGGCATCACGCGGACGCCACCAAGCGCGCCATCCCCGATTAGCCGGTTGCGCGGTCGGCTGCCACCCTTTACCTGTGAACGCAGCCTTCACAGCCTCGCCGGTCCGCCATTCACCGATGCCGCACAGTCTCAAATCCGTTCTGGTTCTTGCTGCCCTGACGCTAGCGAGCGCGCAGGCCGCGGCGCAGGCGCGAATCGGGCTCGCGCTGCCGGGCGGCGACACGGCGCCGCTGCTCGAAGCGCAGATGCGCGCGGGCGCGCGGGCGGCGAGCGATGCGCTCGATGCCGAACTCGTCGTCGAAACGGATTCCTGTGCGGCCGAAGGCGGCGCGCAGGCCGCTCGGCGTTTCGTCGAAAACGAAGTGGACGCGGTGGTGGGGTTCCTCTGCACCGAGGCCGTCGAGGCGGCGCTGCCGATCCTGACGGAAGCGAACATCCCCGTCATCGCAACCGGAATCCGCACGGACAGCCTGACCGACCGGCGCGAGCGCACCGGCTGGCAGGTCTTCCGGCTCGCCCCGCGCGCCGATGCCGAGCGCGAGGCCGCCGCGCAATACGTGATCGACAACTGGCGCGGCTCGCTCTTCGCCATTATCGACGACGGTACGATCTATGGCCGCGAAATCGCCGAAACCGTTCGGATCGCGGCGGAGGAATCTGGTCTGGTTCCGGTCTTCATCGACACGTTCCGGCCACAGCTCGACAACCAGATCGGGCTCGTCGGGCGGCTGCGGCGTTCGGGCGCCACGCATGTGTTCGTCGGCGGCGACCGCGAGGACATCGCCATCATGGCGCGCGACGCGCAGGAGCTCGACTACGATCTGACCATCGCGGGCGGAGAGGCGCTGCGTGCCGCGGCCGGGACACCGCTTGCCGAAGGGATCACCATGATCGCAGCGACCCAATGGGAAGACGCGGTCGAACAGGATGCCGAGAGGCCCGCAGACGAGATGGGGTATTTCCTGCCGACCCACGCCGCCGTCGAAATCGCCGTCGCGGCATCGCGGGCGGACAATGCGATTGGCGACGGGCGGTTCGAGACGATCATCGGCCCCGTCGAATTCGACGAGAAGGGCGACATCGACGGCGACCTCTATCGCATCTACCGCTTCGACGGCTCCAGCTTCGTGCCGGTCGACTGATGTTCAGGACCGGCCCGCGCAATCTCATCACCGACGTGGCGGGTCTGTCCGTCGGCAACGTTCATGACGAAAAACTGCGCTCGGGCGTCAGCGTCGTGCTGTGCGAGACGCCGGCGGTTGCGAGCTGCCAGGTGCTCGGCGGTGCGCCCGGCACGCGCGAGACCGACCTGCTCGAACCGCACAACACGGTCGAAACCGTGCATGGGATCGTGCTGTCGGGCGGATCGGCGTTCGGGCTCGATGCCGCTTCGGGCGTGCAGGCGGCTTTGCGGGCGCGCGGCATCGGCTTTGCGGTGGGCGGGTTCAACGTGCCGATCCTGCCGGCGGCGATCCTGTTCGACCTCGCCAATGGCGGCGACAAGGATTGGGGGCGCTACCCGCCCTATCGCGAACTCGGCTTCGACGCGGCGGCGGCGGCAAGTGCGGATTTCGCCATCGGCAGCGCGGGCGCCGGCTTTGGCGCGCTGACGGCGGGGCTGAAGGGCGGGCTCGGCTCGGCATCGACCGTTCTGGCGAACGGCATCACCATCGGCGCGCTGGTCGCGGTGAATCCGGTCGGGTCGGTCACGGTCGGGCGCAGCCGGCATTTCTGGGCGGCGCCGTTCGAGATCGGCGACGAGTTCGGCGGGCACGGCCTGCCCTCCCCGATGCCGGCCGACGCGCAGGAGGTGGCGGTCAAGTCCCGCGATCCGGTTCCAGCCGCCGCCAACACCACGATCGCGGTGATCGCGACGGACGCGGTTCTGACCAAGGCGGCGGCGAAGCGGTTCGCCATCTCCGCCCATGACGGCTTTGCGCGCGCGATCTGGCCGGCGCACACGCCCTATGACGGCGATCTCGTCTTCTCGCTCGCGACCGGCGGCAGCACGGCGAAGCTCGACCCTTCGTCGGAGATGGATTTCCACGCCGCCGCAGCAGCGACGATGGCGCGGGCGATTGCGCGCGGCGTTCATGCGGCCAGCGCGGCAAAGGGTGATATCATGCCGGTCTGGTCGTCGAGGACATAGGAGACGCGGATGCGTTCGATCATCGCCGCACTCGCCTTGGTTGCCGCCGGTCCCGCAGTCGCCGGCGACACGGCGCAGCTCGAAATTCTCGGCTTCAGCGCGGACGGCGCGATCTTCGCCTTCGAGGAATACGGCATCCAGGACGGTTCGGGCTTCGCCTATGCCAACCGCTACTACATCGCCACGGCGAGCGACACTTTTGTCGAGGGCACGCCGATCCGCGTAAGGATCGACGAGGAGATGTCGGCGGTGGACGAAGCGCGAGATGAGGCCCGCGAACAGGGCCAGTCGGTCATCGGGGACGAGGTGTTGCGCGCGAACCGGGGCATCACCGCGGGGTTCAACGCCATCTCCGAATATTCGGCCGATCCCTTACGCATGGAGGTCAATCCGCGGTTGGTCTTTCCGCCGATCGACGAACCGCTGGAAATCCGCCTCGAGGAAATCGGCTTCGCCGCGCCGGAACTGTGCGAAGGTTTGACGCAGCGCCATGTCGGTTTCAGGCTGCTGCGCATCTCCCATGATCCCGACATCGCGACGGAATTGCTGCACGAAGACGAAAGCGTGCCGGAAAGCCGGAGCTGCCCGGACGGCTACCGGATCGGCGCGATCCAGACCTTCTTTCCCGATGGCGGCGATCCGGTCTATGCCGTGATGATCGCGGTTCGCCGTTACGGTTTCGAGGGACCGGACCATCGCTGGATCGCGGTGCCGGGAAAGTTATAGAGCGTTGAGCCTTGGCGGTCCGTCTGTTAGGGAGCGGGCCAAAGCCTCCCGAATGTCAGGACGAGACGCATGATCCCGCGCTATTCGCGGCCCGAAATGGTCGCCATCTGGTCTGCCGAAACGAAGTTCCGAATCTGGTTCGAGATCGAGGCCCATGCCTGCGACGCACTGGCCGAGATCGGCGTGATCCCGAAAGAAGCGGCGCGCAACGTCTGGGACAAGGGCGGCGCGGCGACCTTCGACGTCGACCGGATCGACGAGATCGAGCGCGAGACCAAGCACGACGTCATCGCCTTCCTGACCCATCTGGCCGAGTTCATCGGGCCGGATTCGCGTTTCGTCCATCAGGGCATGACCTCGTCCGACGTGCTCGACACGACGTTGAACATCCAGCTCGTGCGCGCCGCCGACCTTTTGCTCTCCGACATGGACCGCGTGCTGACAGCGCTGAAGAAGCGCGCCTTCGAGCACAAGGACGATGTGCGGATCGGGCGCAGCCACGGCATTCATGCCGAGCCGACGACGATGGGGCTGACCTTCGCGCGGTTTTATGCCGAGATGGCACGCGGGCGGGACCGGCTCGTCGCCGCGCGGGCGGAAATCGCCACCGGCGCGATCTCGGGCGCGGTCGGCACCTTCGCCAATATCGACCCGAGCGTCGAGGAACATGTCTGCGCCAGACTCGGCCTGAAGCCCGAGCCGATCTCGACGCAGATCATTCCGCGCGACCGCCATGCGATGTTCTTCGCCACGCTCGGCGTCATCGCCTCGTCGATGGAGAACATTGCGACCGAAATCCGGCACATGCAGCGCACCGAGGTGCTGGAAGCGGAGGAATTCTTCGCGCCGGGCCAGAAGGGCTCGTCGGCCATGCCGCACAAGCGCAACCCGGTGCTGACGGAGAACTTGACCGGGCTCGCGCGCCTCGTGCGCATGTCGGTGACACCGGCGCTCGAAAACGTGACGCTCTGGCACGAGCGCGACATCAGCCATTCGAGCGTCGAGCGCGCGATCGGGCCGGACACGACCATCACGCTCGACTTCGCGCTCAACCGGCTTGCCGGCGTCATCGAGAAGCTGGTCGTCTATCCTGAGACCATGCTGGCGAACATGAACAAGTTCCGCGGGCTGGTGATGAGCCAGCGCGTTCTGCTGGCATTGACGCAGGCCGGCGTCTCCCGCGAGGACTCCTATCGCCTCGTCCAGCGCAATGCGATGCGCGTCTGGGAACAGGGCGCGGACTTCCTCGAGGAACTGCTCAAGGATGCGGATGTGCGCGCTGCGCTTTCGGAAGAGGAAATCCGGGAGAAGTTCGACCTCGGCTACCACACCAAGCATGTCGACACGATCTTCGCCCGTGTGTTCGGACGGGCCTGAAAGCTACCAGAACAGGCGCGCGACGTAGCGGTCGAGATGAAGTTCGTCGCCGATCCAGATCAGGGCGGCGACGGCGACCAGAACCAGCGCGACGGTGCCGAAAGCGCCAAGGCCGGATTCGGAGCGTGAGCTTCGTGCCGGGCTGTCGTTGTCCGCCCTTGCGCCGGATGCGGCAAAGGCCGCCGGGGCGCCAATGGCAGGCGACATCGCGCCCGGTGCGGCGGCGGGCGCAAGCGCGAGACGGTCGAGCTTCTCCAACATCAGCGCCTGCGTGCGTTCGATGCGCATCAGGCGCAGTTCGAGGTCTTCGGGGTCGCTCATCCGATGATACCGATCGCAAGCAGCGCGGCCGCAACCATTCCCGCTCCCGCCAGAAGCGGTGAGCGCCATTTGCCGCTCCCATTCTCCGGCTTATGAACGGGCACGATCTTGACCGGAAGAGAAGAGCGGGCGACCGGTGAAGGATAGACGGACGGCAGGATGATCGGTTCGTCGCCCTTGCTGCCGCGCCTGACCATCAGGTCGCGTGCAACCAGAGCGCGCTCGAGACTGGCCACCTGATTTTCCAGCAGATCGAGGCGATTGTGGATCGCGGCCATAGTGGCGTTGCCGTTCGCATCGTGATCGGTTTCGATTCGCATCATGACCGTTCCTTTCATCGAATGGCTTATCCCAAGCCAGCCAAATGAAACTTGAACGGCGGTCTCACCAATAAATTCCGGCCATGCACCCCACTCACGATCTTGTGATTAACCAAAAGGATCGGCAGCCGGGAACCAGAACGCTGCCCACACATTTATTCGGCATAGCTGCAACGGACCCCCTCACCGGCGCAGCGAGACGAGAAGACCCCCTCCAGTAAGAAGTCCGCGTTTCCCCTGACGCGGACTTCTTCGCATTCTAGGCAGCCTTGACCCGGACTTCGGTCCCCCACGGGTCGCGCAGCATGGCAGTCGGGTGCTGGTTCGACGCCAGTTCGACATAAGCCAGCCCGGCGCGATCGGGATCGCGCATCCCGGCGCCCGCGCTCGCCCAGGCATTGGCGCCGATGTGGTGGTGATAACCGCCGGAGGCCAGGAAGATCGCCTGAGAGCCGTATTTCGCCATGGTGTCGAAGCCGAGTTCGGAACGCCACCAGGCTTCGGCCGTCTTCGGATCGCCGACGCGCAGATGAACATGGCCGACGACCGTGGCCTCCGGCGCGTCATTCCAGGCGGGCGTGGCTGCATCCAGCTCGCCCAGCAGATTGTCGATGTTCAGGCGCTCCGTCGCCATCGCGATGTCGCCGCCGTTCCTCGTCCAGCTCTCCTTTGGCCGGTCGGCGTAGATCTCGATACCGTTGCCCTCGGGGTCATTGAGATAGAGCGCCTCGCTGACGAGGTGGTCGGACGCGCCGGTCACCGCAATACGGTTCTCGCCGGCATGGCGAACCCAGCGCGCAAGGTCCCGGCGGGTCGGCAGCAGGAACGCGGTGTGGAAGAGGCCGGCGCTGCGCGAATCGTCTGGCTTAGCCGACGGGGCGCTTTCGATTTCCAGCAATTCACGTCCGTTCGCGCCGAGCACGATGACGCCGCCGCTCCGGGAGAGTTCGGCCAATCCCAGCAATCGCCGATAAAACGCCGCAAGCGCTTCCGCGTCGCGGGCTTTCAATCCCACTTTTGCGATGTGCGTCGGGGTGGTCGCCGAAAATGGCAGCTCGGTCATGATGATCTCCATTGCGGAAGGCTCCGCTCATGAGCCAAAGATCGTATGAATGATTGTTCAATTCAATTTTGTTTTCAGCGACAACTTGTTCGCGAATATCGAACGCCGCACCGACGGTTGCGTCGGCCGCCGACGCTCGCTACATGGCGCGCCATGAAAGCCAAAGACGCCGACATCCTCATCATTCCAGGCTATACCAATTCCGGGCCTGATCACTGGCAGACGCGCTGGGAAGAGAAACTTTCGAGCGCGCGCCGGGTCGAACAGGCCGAATGGTCGAAGCCCGTTCTGGCGGACTGGAAGGCCAACCTCGTTGAAGCCGTCAATTCCTCGACGAAGCCTGTCGTTCTTGTCGCGCATTCGCTGGGCGTGGCGACGGCGGTGCAGGCCGTTCCGGAGTTTCGCAGCAAGGTCGTCGGCGCCTTCTTCGTCGCACCGCCGGACGTTGCCAATCCGAAGGTGCGCCCGAAACACCTGATGACTTTCGGCCCCTATCCCCGCGATCCGCTGCCCTTTCCGTCGATCACGGTCGCCAGCCGCAACGACCCGTTCTGCGCCTTCGACGTGGCGGAGGACATCGCGGGCGCCTGGGGTTCGCTCTTCATCGACGCGGGCGAGCGTGGCCACATCAACGCCGAATCCGGCCATGGTCCATGGCCGGAGGGAACGCTGACCTTCGCGAAGTTCGTCTCGAACCTCAGCCCTTAGCGGCGTCCAGCAGCGCCTTCGCACCCATGGCGACATAGCGCTGATCGGAGCCGAGCGCGATCAGACGGTAGCCCATGCGGCGGTAGCTCGGCGCAAGCGCCGGGTCGACCAGATAGATCGCCGCAAGCTTTCCGGCGGCAGCCGCGCGGCGGGCGATCTCTTCCATGGTCGCGGCCATCTCGGGCAAGGCCGGATCGACCGTGCCGCCATTCGTCCAGGCGATGGAAAAATCGGACGGCCCGACGAACACGCCGTCAATGCCCGGCACGGCGAGAATTCCGTCCAGCGCATCGAGCGCCTGTCGTGTCTCGATCATGGCCAGCGAAAGCGTCGCCTCGTTCTGCCCGGCGAGCCAGGCTTGCGAATCGCCTGTTCGCCGCCGCTGCATGGCGAAGACCGGTCCCCAGGACCGGACACCGACCGGCGGGTATTTCATCGACCGGGCGAAAGCTTCCGCGTCTGCGACGGAATTGACCATCGGCGCGATGACCGCTTCCGCCCCGAAATCGAGCGCACGGCTCGCCATGTCGAACCGGCCGACCGGAATGCGCACGATCGGGTGCTTTTGCGCCGATATCACCGGGGAAAGGCCGCGCAGCACGCTGTCCTCGTGATGGCCGCCATGCTGCATGTCGAGCGTGACCGCATCGAAGCCTGTCGCCGCCACGGCTTCGACCGTCAGGGCATCGGGTATGCCCGACCATGCGGTAAAGACGGTTTCGCCGGCCCGAAGGCGCGCGGCGAGGTTCACGAGGCCTCGATCTGCTGGACGGCGGTTGCCAGCAGTTCCTCCATCGTGCGGCGGATCTGATGGTCGGATTGCTGGACGTTGGCCGCGTCGAAATCCTTGCGGATCTTGCGGAAGACGTCGTGATCGCCGGCTTCCTCGAAATCGGAGGCGACCACTTCGCGGGCATAGGCCTCGGCCTCGTCGCCGCTCTTGCCGAGCTTCTCCGCTGCCCACAGACCGAGCAGCTTGTTGCGGCGCGCCATGGCCTTGAACTTCAGTTCCTCGTCATGGGCGAACTTGCGCTCGAACCCTTCTTCACGATCCTTCAGGCTCATCGGCCAACCTCATCCTCACTGCGATTTCATGCCCCTGCGGCAGCAGCCACGATACCCGTGGACGCCAAAGCCAATATGGCGGCAAGAACAGCGGCGCGAAAGAGCCAATCGGTCGGCGCGCTCGCCTGTGGGCGCGGTCATTTGGTGATTGAGCCCAGGGGTCACATGCGCTAGAGAGCGGGCAAGTTCAGTAACCTTCCGCAATTCCTGCGGATGACAGGCTGCCGGGCCCTATCCGTTCCGGCCACCGAGACCAGAGACCGCCATGAACCGTCGCCGCCGCATCTACGAAGGCAAGGCCAAGATTCTCTATGAAGGCCCCGAGCCCGGCACGCTGATCCAGTTCTTCAAGGACGACGCCACCGCCTTCAACAAGAAGAAGCACGAAGTGGTCGACGGCAAGGGCGTGCTCAACAACCGGATTTCCGAGCACATCTTCACCCATCTCAACCGGATGGGCATCCCGACCCACTTCATCCGCCGCCTGAACATGCGCGAGCAACTGATCAAGGAAGTCGAGATCATCCCGCTCGAGGTCGTGGTGCGCAACGTCGCCGCCGGCTCGCTCGCCAAGCGGCTGGGCATCGAGGAAGGCACCGTCCTGCCGCGCTCGATCATCGAATTCTACTACAAGGCCGACGCGCTCGACGATCCGCTGGTCTCCGAAGAGCACATCACCGCATTCGGCTGGGCCGCGCCGCAGGAACTCGACGACATCATGGCGCTCGCCATCCGCGTCAACGACTTCCTCTCCGGGCTCTTCCTCGGCGTCGGCATCCAGCTCGTCGACTTCAAGATCGAATGCGGCCGCCTCTATGAGGGCGATATGATGCGCATCGTCGTCGCCGACGAGATCTCGCCGGATTCGTGCCGGCTGTGGGACGTCGCGACGCAGGACAAGCTCGACAAGGACCGTTTCCGCCGCGACATGGGCGGCCTCGTCGAAGCCTATCAGGAAGTCGCCCGCCGCCTCGGCATCATGAACGAGAACGAGCCGCCCCGCCCCTCCGGCCCTGTGCTGGTTTCGACCGGGAACGGCAAGGGCAAGCCGCACTAATTTTCAGGAGTTGGCATTGATCAAAGCGCGCGTCACCGTCACGCTGAAGAACGGCGTTCTCGACCCGCAAGGCAAGGCCATCGAGGGCGCGCTCGGCACGCTCGGCTTTTCCGGCGTCGGCCATGTGCGGCAGGGCAAGGTGTTCGACATCGAGCTCGAAAGCGCCGACCGCGCCAAGGCCGAAGCCGACCTGAAAGCCATGTGCGACAAGCTTCTGGCGAACACGGTGATTGAGAATTACACTGTCAGCATAACCTGAGGTTGTGCGGAGGCGCGGATGCCGGAAGTCACCAACGAATTGATGTACGAGTTGCTGAAGCGCATTCACCTCGACATGGGCGAGATGCGTCAGGACATGCTTGAAGTGAAGCGCGAAGTGAACGTAATTCGCGGTCATCTTGCAGCGACGCAGGGAGACATCAACAACATCTACGGCATCCTCGCCCGGCATGACGATCGCCTGGAACGCATCGAGCGCCGTCTCGAACTTCGCGAACTCGCCGAACCCCACGCGCCCTACGAGCCGAAATGAAATCAGCCGTCATCCTCCTCCCCGGCCTCAACCGCGACCGCGACATGATCGCGGCGCTGACCAAGGTCGGTGGCAAGGCGCCGATCACGGTCTGGCAGACCGACACCGAAATCCCTGAGGTCGACCTGATCGTCATTCCCGGCGGATTTTCCTATGGCGACTATCTGCGCTGCGGCGCGATCGCCGCGCGGATGCCGGTGATGCAGGCCGTGGCCGAGAAGGCCGCGAGGGGCGTCACGGTGATGGGCGTTTGCAACGGATTTCAGATCCTGCTCGAGGCCGGGCTGCTGCCGGGCGCGCTGATGCGCAACGCCTCGCTGAAGTTCGTCTGCCGCGAAGTGAAGCTCGAAATCGCCAATGCCGATACTCGCTTCACCGGCAAATACGAAAAAGGCCAGGTGATCCGCTGCCCGATCGCCCATCATGACGGCAATTACTTCGCCGACGAGGCGACGCTGGCGCGCATCGAGGGCGAAGGACAGGTCGCCTTCCGCTATGCCGAGGGCACCAACCCGAACGGCTCCCTCAACGACATTGCCGGCATCGTCAACGACAAGGGCAACGTACTCGGCATGATGCCGCATCCCGAAAACCTGATCGAGGACGCGCATGGCGGCACGGACGGGCGCGCGCTGTTCGAGGCTGCGCTTGGGCGTGCGGCGTGAGGGCAGGGCTCGTCGCGATCGGGGTCGCGCTGGCGCTGGCCGGCTGCCGCAGCGCCGCTCCTGAACCCGAGACCGCCTCGCGGCCGGGCGACGCGTCGGCGCTGTCGACCATGGAACGCGTGGCGGTCGCCGCGCAGCGCTGCTGGTTCGCCGCCTCCGATCCGCGCTTTTCCGGCCTCGCCATGTCGCCCGAACTGACCTCGCATTCGGGCAAGCCGCGCATCCTCGCTGTGCCGCAGGGCAATATCGGCGGCCTGCCGAAACTCGTCGTCGAGGCGTCCGGCAGTCCTGCCCGGCTCGCTGCCTTCGGCCCGATGATGGATGGCGGCGCCGAGGCGACCCGCATCTCGTCCGATGTCGCCCGCTGGGCTTCGGGCGGCACCACCTGTTCCCGCCCGGCCTGACGGAGACACATCCGCGTGACCCTTTCGAACACGATCCCGATCACCGACGCGCTCATCGCCTCGCACGGCCTGAAGCCTGACGAATACCGGCGCATTCTCGACCTGATCGGGCGCGAGCCCAGCTTTACCGAACTCGGCATCTTTTCCGCGATGTGGAACGAGCACTGCTCGTACAAATCCTCCAAGAAGTGGCTGAAGACGCTGCCGACCACCGGACCGCGCGTGATCCAGGGCCCGGGCGAGAATGCAGGCGTCGTCGACATCGGCGACGGGCAGGCCGTGGTCTTCAAGATGGAGAGCCACAACCATCCCTCCTATATCGAGCCCTATCAGGGCGCGGCGACAGGGGTCGGCGGCATCTTGCGCGACGTGTTCACCATGGGCGCGCGGCCGGTGGCGGCGATGAACGCGCTGCGCTTCGGCGCGCCGGACCATGCCAAGACCAAGCACCTCGTCGCGGGCGTCGTCGCCGGCGTCGGCGGCTACGGCAATTCCTTCGGCGTGCCGACGGTCGGCGGCGAGGTCGAGTTCGACCCCAGCTACAACGGCAACTGTCTCGTCAACGCGTTCGCGGCCGGGCTTGCGGACGCCGACAAGATCTTCCTGTCGCAGGCCAAGGGCGTCGGCCTGCCGGTCGTCTATCTCGGCGCAAAGACCGGACGCGACGGCGTCGGCGGTGCGACGATGGCGTCGGCCGAATTCGACGACGACATCGAGGAAAAGCGCCCGACCGTGCAGGTGGGCGATCCGTTCACCGAGAAGTGCCTGCTCGAAGCCTGCCTCGAACTGATGAAGACCGGCGCCGTCATCGCCATCCAGGACATGGGCGCGGCCGGCCTCACCTGCTCGGCCGTCGAGATGGGCGCCAAGGGCGATCTCGGCATCGAACTCGATCTCGACAAGGTTCCGGTGCGCGAGGAACGCATGTCGGCCTACGAGATGATGCTGTCGGAAAGCCAGGAGCGGATGCTCATGGTGCTGCGCCCCGAAAAGGAAGCAGAGGCCGAGGCGATCTTCCGCAAATGGGGGCTCGACTTCGCCATCGTCGGCAGGACGACCGACGATCTGCGCTTTCGCGTGCTGCACCAAGGCGAGGAAGTCGCCAACCTCCCGATCAAGGAACTGGGCGACGAGGCGCCGGAATATGACCGGCCGTGGGTGGAAACGGCGAAACCCGCCCTGCCCGACTTCTCCGCTTTGCCCGCGATCGACCCGGCCGATGCGCTGTTGAAGCTCATCGGTTCGGCCAACCTGTCCTCGCGGCGTTGGGTCTGGGAGCAGTACGACACGCTGATCCAGGGCAATTCGCTTCAGCGTCCCGGCGGCGACGCCGGCGTGGTGCGCGTCGAGGGACACGAGACCAAGGCGCTGGCCTTCTCGTCGGACGTGACGCCGCGCTATGTCGAGGCCGACCCGTTCGAGGGCGGCAAGCAGGCGGTGGCCGAATGCTGGCGCAACCTGTGCGCCACCGGCGCGCTGCCGCTGGCGGCGACCGACAATCTGAACTTCGGCAATCCCGAGCGCCCCGAGATCATGGGCCAGCTCGTGGGCGCGATCAAAGGCATCGGCGAAGCCTGCCAGGCGCTCGACTTCCCGATCGTTTCGGGCAATGTCTCGCTCTACAACGAGACCAACGGCAAGGCGATCATGCCGACGCCGACCATCGGCGGTGTCGGGCTCATCGACGACTGGTCGAAGATGTCGCGGATCGGCTTCGCGGCCGAGGGCGACGCGATCCTGCTCGTCTGCGCCTCCAACATGTGGGGCACGCATCTGGCGCAATCGGCCTATATGCGCGACCTGCACGACCGCCGCGACGGCCCGCCGCCGCCGGTCGACCTCGCGCATGAGCGCAAGGCCGGCGACTTCGTGCGCGACGCGATCCACGACGGACGCATCACCGCCTGCCACGACCTTTCCGATGGTGGCCTCGCTGTCGCCGTCGCGGAAATGGCGATGGCGTCCGGCATCGGCGCGGCGATCAGCCTGCCGATGCCGACCGACCCGATTCCGGTCCTCTTCGGCGAGGACCAGGGTCGCTATCTCCTCACCGTACCGCGCTCCGACAAAGAGCTTATGCGCGAGATCATCGACGAGGGCGCGGCGCGCGGTCTCGTCGTCGCCTGGATCGGCGAGACGGGCGGGGCCGAATTGAAACTGCCCGGCACGCGTGCCATATCCGTGAAGGACCTTTCGGCTCGCCATGAGTCGTGGTTCCCGGATTTCATGGACTGAAGGCAGGCATCAATGGCAATGGACGCGCACGACATCGAACGCATGATCAGGGAAGCGATTCCGGATGCGAAAGTGACGATCCGCGACCTTGCCGGCGACGGCGACCACTATGCGGCCGAGGTCGTGGCCGAGAGCTTTCGCGGCAAGAGCCGCGTGCAGCAGCACCAGATGGTCTACGATGCGCTTAAGGGCAATATGGGCGGTGTGCTCCACGCGCTGGCGTTGCAGACGAGCATTCCCGACTGACGTCGTCGACGCGTCGCAACTCGACATTTTACGCCCGGTCGCTTATCTAAGGCCAACATCTTCTATCCGTTACCGGCTTTGAACCGGCAGACGAAAGGCAGCACAAATGACCGCGATCAACCAGTTCATCGACAGCGAAGTGAAGAGCAACGACGTCGTTCTCTTCATGAAGGGAACGCCGGGCTTTCCTCAGTGTGGCTTTTCGGGACAGGTGGTTCAGATTCTCGATTATCTCGGCGTCGACTACAAGGGCGTGAACGTCCTGACCTCGGACGAGCTTCGCCAGGGAATCAAGGAATATTCGAACTGGCCGACCATCCCGCAACTCTACGTGAAGGGCGAGTTCGTCGGCGGTTGCGACATCATCCGTGAAATGTTCCAGGCGGGCGAACTACAGTCCGTCTTCGGAGAAAAGGGTGTCGCCGCCAAGGGCGCCGCCTGAACCAGTTCCCGCGGCGCTCCAGCCGCACGCAATTCAAATCCCGACGATGCGCCGGCCTTGCCCGGCGCATTTTCGTCTGGACGGTATCATTGGATCAATCCGCATGGACCAGGCCCGCTCCCAAGTCGCTCTGCCGACGAGCTTTCCGCTCGGCCGCAAGGAACTGATCGCACTCGCCGCAGCCCTGATGGCGCTCAACGCGCTCGCCATCGACATCATGCTGCCGGGCCTGCAGGAGATCGGCGCCAGCCTCGGCGAAAGCGACGAGAACCGCCGGCAATTCGTCATCACCGCCTATGTGACCGGCTTCGGCTTCGCGCAATTGCTGTTCGGACCATTGTCCGACCGGTTCGGGCGGCGCGCGCCGCTGATCGTCGGCCTGTCCATCTATGTCATGGCCGCTTTCGCCTGCGCTTTCGCGCCGTCCTTCGAGACGCTGCTCCTGATGCGCTTCGTTCAGGGGCTCGGCGCCGCGGCGACGCGCGTCATCGCGATCTCGCTCGTTCGCGACATCTTCGGTGGACGCGCCATGGCCGAGGTCATGTCGCTGGTCTTCATGGTTTTCATGGTCGTGCCGGTCATCGCGCCGGGCGTGGGGCAGGTCGTCATGCTGTTCGGCGACTGGCCGATGATCTTCCTGCTCATGGGCGTGATGTCTGCGGCCGTTCTCGGCTGGGTGGCCATGCGCCTGCCGGAGACGCTGAAGCCCGAATATCGCCGCCCGTTCACCGCACGCGCGATCGCCGACGGGTTTCACATCGTGCTGACGAACCGGGTGTCGATCTGTTACACGGCCGCCTTCACCTGCATTTTCGGTGCGCTGTTCGGCTTCATCAACTCGGCGCAGCAGGTCTATATCGGCATCTATGGCGTCGGCGCGTGGTTCCCAGTCCTCTTCGCCATCGTCGCCGGACTGATGGCCGTTTCGTCCTATCTCAACTCGCGCCTCGTCGGCCGGCTCGGGATGCGCAAGCTCGCCCATGGCGCGCTGATCGGCTTCATTCTCGTCACCGCGATCAGCTTTTTCTGGTCGCTTACTGGCTCCGTCCCCCTCTGGGCGTTCACGTTGCTGTTCGCGCTCGCCATGATGCAGTTCTCGTGGATCGGCTCGAATTTCAATTCGCTCGCCATGGAGCCGCTGGGCCACGTCGCGGGCACCGCATCGTCCGTGCAGGGATTCCTGCAAACGGTGGGTGGCGGAATTCTCGGCGCGATGATCGGTCAGGCCTTCGACGGCACGGTGACGCCGCTGGCGGCGGGGTACTTCTTTGCCGGAATCGGCGCGCTGGGAATGGTGCTGCTGGCGGAACGGGGGAAGCTGTTTCAGGCCCAGCATGAAGCGCCGGTCCGGCGATAGTTGTGGCGCCGTTTCCTGCGGCGTCGGGTCTCTCTTACCCCCACCCTTTATCCCTCCCCACAAGGGGGAGGGAGGGCATCAGCGTGACGCTTTTACTTCAAGCCGGGTGCGAAACATAACGATCGAAGTTCCACGCTCGCGACTCCCTCCCCCTTGAGGGGAGGGATAAAGGGTGGGGGTATGGCTTGGCAGAAGCGAAACCGAATCTGCGCTATGCGTCCTTCTTCGATGCTTCCAGCGCCGCGAAATCGAACAGCTTGGTATCGAGGAGATGGGACGGGCGGACGTTGGCGAGTGCCCGGATCATCGCTTCCTTGCGGCCGGGCATCCGGCGCTCCATCTCGGCGATCATCTCCTTCATCGCGTTGCGTTGCAGCCCGTCCTGGCTGCCGCAGAGGTCGCACGGGATGATCGGAAAGCGCATCGCCTCGGCGAATTTCGCCAGATCCGCCTCGGCGCAGTAGGAGAGCGGTCGCAGGACCATCAGGTCGCCATCGTCGTTCATCAGCTTGGGCGGCATCGCGGCAAGGCGCGCGCCGTGGAAGAGGTTCAGAAAGAACGTCTCCAGAATGTCCTCGCGGTGATGACCGAGGATGAGCGCCGAGCACCCCTCCTCCCGCGCCACACGGTAGAGATTGCCGCGGCGCAGGCGTGAGCAGAGCGCGCAATAGGTCGCATTCTCCGGCACCTTTTCGGTGACGATCGAATAGGTGTCGCGATATTCGATGCGGTGGGCGATGCCGTGGCGCGACAGATAATCCGGCAGGACATGCTTCGGAAAGTTCGGCTGGCCCTGATCGAGATTGCAGGCCAGCAATTCGACGGGAAGAAGCCCGCGCCACTGGAGATCGAGCAGGATCGCCAGAAGCCCGTAGGAATCCTTGCCGCCAGACAGCGCGACCAGCCATTTCTCACCCGGCTTCACCATGGCGAAATCGTCGAGCGCCTGCCGCGTGGAGCGCAGCAGCCGCTTGCGCAGCTTGTTGAACTCGACCGACCGCGGCGCATCCGCCATCAAGGGCGGGATGGACTGCGCGTCATCGTCTTCTGTCTGATGGAGCGTCATCGTCGCGTTAGACCAAAGCGGAGGCCAAAAAGAAAGGCCGCGTCGAAACGCGGCCCATCTGAATTCGATGATCGAAACCGATCAGCGCGAGTAGAACTCGACGACCAGGTTCGGTTCCATCTGGACGGCGAACGGCACGTCGGCAAGGCCTGGAGCGCGAACGAAGGTCGCGGTCATCTTCGAGTGATCGGCCTCAACATAGTCCGGCACGTCACGCTCGGCGAGCTGCACCGATTCCAGAACGATCACGAGTTGCTTCGACTTCTCGCGGACCTCGATCACATCGCCCGGACGGCAGCGGTAGGAGCTGATGTTCGTGCGGCGGCCGTTGACGTTGACGTGGCCGTGGTTGACGAACTGGCGGGCCGCGAAGATCGTCGGCGCGAACTTGGCGCGATAAACCACCGCGTCGAGGCGCGACTCGAGCAGACCGATCAGATTGTCCGGCGTATCGCCTTTGCGTCGGTCGGCTTCCTCGTAGGTCTTGCGGAACTGCTTCTCGGAGATGTCGCCGTAATGGCCCTTGAGCTTCTGCTTGGCGCGGAGCTGCAGACCGAAGTCCGACAGCTTGCCCTTGCGGCGCTGGCCATGCTGGCCGGGGCCGTATTCGCGCTTGTTGACCGGGGACTTCGGACGGCCCCAGATGTTTTCGCCCAAACGGCGGTCGAGCTTGTACTTTGCGGATTGGCGCTTGCTCATCGCATTCCCTTTCAAACAATTGCACCCGGATGCTCGCGCACCGGGCGAAGGAAACGCGCCCTCCTCTGGCCCCCGTTTTCGGGACCTGACAGGGCATCTCACGCAATGCGATGAAGATGCCCACGGGACACGTCAAATGAAACACCGCGCATTGCGGCGCGGCATTGGGGTGGTCTCTAGGCCAAGGGCGCCGCCCTGTCAATAACCGCATCAGCCGAAGATCAGGCCCTCGCCGACATGAAGGACTAGGCCCGCCAAGCCGCCGACGATCATGCCGTTGAAGCGGATATATTGCAGGTCGCGGCCGATATTGAGCTCGATCAGCCGCGTCGTCTGGGCGATGTCCCATGCCTTGACCTGTTCGGCGATGAAGAGCGCGACGCCGGATTTCTGCTTTTCGACGAAGGAAGCGAGCGCGACGACGAAGCCGGCATTCATGTCGGCGCGGATGTCGGGGTCGTCGGCGAGGCGGTGGCCGATCTCCGTGAACATCGAGGCCAGATGGGTGCGGATGATGGAATTGTCGCTTTCGGCATCCTCGCGCAGGAAGTTGGCAAGATTCTTCCAGATCTCGTCGGCGAGCGTGGCGAGTTCGGGCCTGGCGAGAAGGTTCGCCTTGATCCGCTCTGCGCGGGCGACATAGGCCGGGTCGGTCTTGAGGTCCTCGATGAAGCGCAGCGCGAAGGTATCGAACTCTTGGCGAAGCGGATGATCGGGATCGCTCCCCGCCTCCTCCATCAGGCGCCCGGCGGAGGCGACGATCTTGTTCAGGAGATAGGCGTCGGCGCGGAAGATGTTCGCCAGCGTCGGCAGTTCGGCGCGGATGCGCTCGCGCATCAGGTGAAGCGTCTTCTCGTCGGTGAGGATGCCGCCGAGGACGTTGATCAGGCCGTCGAACAGACGTTGGTGGCGGCGCTCGGCGGTGACGGCCGAAAGGAGTTCCGCTGCAACCGGCGCGATGTCGATCTTGTCGAGGCGCTCGACGACGCGCTTGCCGAGAAAGCCGCGCAGGTTCGACTGTTCGAGTGCCGCCAGCGCCTGGGGCGTCATGCGGGTGACGAAGCCGGCAAGGTCGTCGGCATGGCGGCGCTCGCCCAGCCAATCGGCGACGAGACGGGCGAAGTCGACCTCCTGCAACTTGGCGCGAACGGCTTTTTCGGTGAGGAAGTTGGTCTCGATGAAGCGGCCGAGATTGTCGGCGATGCGGTCCTTGTTGGCCGGAATGATCGCCGTGTGCGGGATCGGCAGTCCGAGCGGACGGCGGAACAGAGCCACCACCGCATACCAATCCGCGATGCCGCCGATCGCGGCGGCCTCGGCGAAGGCCGCGACATAGACCAGTCCGGGATGATCGGCCTGAAACGCGCGCGCGGCAAGGAAGACCGCGACACAGACCACCAGTGCCGAGGTCGCGACGGCCTTGGTGCGGCGGAGCGCGCGGGCCTTTTCCGCATCGCTCAGCGCGGCGATCTCGGCGCGGGCGGCATCCCTGTTCAGATTATTTTGCATCGCACCCTGATTTCATGTTGCATTGCACAAATCTATCCCTATATACGCATCACGCCTCGAGCCATAACGGGCGAGGCCCCGACCATGGCTCCCAAACGAGAATGGAGATTCAAATGACCAAGACCAAGACCCAGCAGGCCGCCGCTTCCTATTTCGACGGTTTCACGCGCGCTTTCGACGACGTCGGTGCGAAGATCCAGGTTCCCGAAGCCGCGCGCGACTTCTTCCGCACGCAGGCCGCGACCGCTTCGCAGCGCGCCGAAAACATGCACCGCCAGGCCGCGTCGATGGCCGACCAGACCAAATCCGTTTTCGGCCCGTTCGCCGGCAGCTACGAGACCATGACGCGCTCGATGCTCGATGCGACGCTCGCCAACACGCAGCACTATTTCGCCACGGTCGAGAAGCTTGCCGACGCCAATTCGGTCGGTGAAGCCCTTTCGATCCAGGCCGACTATGTGCGCGAGGCGGCTGCCGCCAACATGGAGCGCATCCGCACCGGCGCCGACCAGGCGAAGACGCTGATGGCCGACAACGCCAAGGTCGTTCAGGAGCAGGTCAAGAAGGCCGCCTGAACCTCCACACAAGACGAGAAAGAGGCCCGGTCGATCCGGGCCTTTTTCATGTCTGCCATCAGGCTGCTTATCTAGACGAACAAGTCCACCTTCTGAAACGTGCGCACGTCGATCAGCCCCTGGTCCGAAATGCGCAGTTCGGGGATGACGACCAGCGCCAGGAGCGAATGCTGCATGTAGGCGTTGTTCAGGTCGCACCCGACCTCGCGCATCGCCGCCGTCAGCTTCGCCGCCTTCTTTGCCACGATCTCCGCCCGCTCGTCCGACATCAGCCCGGCGATCGGCAGTTCGACCAGAGCCAGTTCCCGGCCCTCCGAAATCAGCACCACCCCGCCGCCGACCTCGCCGAGACGATTGGCCGCCAGCGCCATGTCGGCCTTGTTGGTGCCGACGACGATCATGTGATGGCTGTCATGGGCGACCGTCGAGGCCATGGCACAGGGCTTCTTGTACCCAAAGCCCGAGACCAGCGCGTTGACGACGCTGCCCGTCGCCCGATGCCGCTCGACCAGCGCGATCTGACAGACGTCGTTGGCGCCGTCCATGGCCACCAGCCCGCTTTCGACGGCCAGGTCCATTTCGAGCGCGCGCGTCGGCGCCTGGTTCTCGATGACGCCGATCACCCGCGCCCGGACCGAATTCGCTCCCTCGGGCGCAACGATGTCGAAGTCGGTGGCCGCGAGCGTCTTGCCGAGCTTGACCGTCCGCTTGGCCTCAGATGGGTAGGGATAGGCCGCGATCTCGGCGACGAGCCTGCCCTTTTCGGCCAGCAGCCGGCCCCGCGCATAAACCTGGTCGATCTTCAGCGCCGCAAGGTCCGAGACGACGAGGAAATCGGCAAGCCGCCCCGGCGCGATCGAGCCGATTTCGCGCTCCAGCCTGAAATGCTGCGCGGTGTTGAGGGTCGCCATCTGGATCGCCGTGACCGGCTTCAGCCCTTGCGCGATCGCATGGCGCACCACCCGGTCCATGTGCCCCTCCTCGACCAGCGTGCCCGAATGGCAGTCATCGGTGCAGAGGATGAAATTGCGCGGATCGAGCCCCGATTCGGTCACCGCCTTGATCTGCTCGGCAACGTCGTACCAGGCCGAGCCGAGACGCAGCATGGCGCGCATTCCCTGCCGCACGCGGGCGATGGCGTCTTGCGCGCGTGTGCCTTCGTGATCGTCCTCCGGACCGCCGGCGACATAGCCGTGGAAGGCTGGGCCGAGATCGGGAGAGGCATAATGCCCGCCGACGGTCCGGCCGGCTTTCATCGTCTCGGCAATCTCGGCGACCATTTTCGGATCGTTGGCCGAGACGCCGGGAAAATTCATCACCTCGCCGAGCCCGATGATGTTTTCCCAGGTCATCGCCTCGGCGACGTCGGTTTCATCCAGCGTCGCGCCCGGTGTTTCGAGCCCCGGCGCGGACGGCACGCAGGACGGCATCTGGACGTGGACATTGACCGGCATCGCCATCGCCTCGTCATGCATCAGCCGCACGCCGTCGAGCCCGAGCACGTTTGCGATCTCGTGCGGATCGATGAACATCGAGGTCGTGCCATGCGGAATGACGGCGCGGCAGAACTCGGTGACGGTCACCATGCCGCTCTCGACATGCATGTGCGCATCGCAAAGGCCGGGCACGAGATAGCGCCCGTCCGCGTCGATCACCTCGGTCGTCTCGCCGATGGCGTGGCCCGCATCCGGCCCGCAATAGGCGAAGCGGCCCTCGACGACCGCAAGGTCGGTCCCGGCGATGATTTCGCCGGAATAGACGTTGACCCAGCGCCCGTTGCGGATGACGAGATCGGCCGGCTTGCGGCCGGTCGCCACGTCGACGAGCGTGGTCGCGATCTCGTGCCATGGGGCTGGCCTGCGGCGCGGTCGGTTGAAATGGCCTTGGGGCATGTCGCTTGAATCTCCGTTTGAGCCGACTGTGCCAAGCCGCTGGACGGAAAGCCAGTTTGCTTTCGGCGCGATTTGCGGAAACAGTTTCGTCTGCCGACCGATCTTCATTGCGCGGAGGGTGCGTCGAGATTCGGGTCTGGGCGAGCCGAAAACGGCGGCTTTCGAGAACCGGAGCGGAATGTACATTCGGACATGAGCACCGGAAGCGCAGAAAGCTGCCGTTTGCAGGCCGCTCAGGCCCGAATATCGGCGCGCCCTTAGGACAATCGTCTAATCGCGCTTGACAGTTCGGCATCGCTCGCCTTCGATGGCCGTCCGCTTTTGCGCGGTCGGCCCAAGGGAGAAGCGCTTCCGGCCTAAATCGATACAAACAAATTTGACGTTCGATCGGGAGGATCGAGAACCATGCTCAAGACCATGTTTGCCGCAGCCATGGCTGCCGGCGTTTCGCTCGCCGCCGTGTCCGCACAGGCCCAGACCTATCCCGAGCGTTCGATCACCGTCGTCGTGCCCTTCGCCGCAGGCGGGCCGACCGATACCGTCACCCGCCTAGTCGCCGAGCCGATGAGCGCGGCCCTCGGCCAGCAGATCATCGTGCAGAACGTCGCCGGTGCCGGCGGAACGCTCGCGGCCGGTCAGGTCGCCGCCGCCGAGCCGGACGGCTACACCATCCTCATGCACCATATCGGCATGTCGACGGCACCCTCGCTCTATAGCGCCCTGCCCTATGATCCGGTCGAGGATTTCGAGCATATCGGCCTCGTCACCGAGGTTCCGATGACCATCATCGGCCGCAAGGATCTCGAGCCGAACACGCTCGCCGAACTCGTCGAGTACGTGAAGACCAACGGCGAAGCCGTCACCTACGCCAATGCCGGCATCGGCGCGGCGTCGCATCTGTGCGGCATGCTCTTCATGTCCGCCACCGAGACGGCGCCGACCGAAGTTCCCTATCAGGGCACCGGTCCCGCCATCACCGACCTGATCGGCGGTCAGGTCGACTTCCTGTGCGACCAGACGACCAACACGACCGGCCAGATCCAGGGCGGCGAGGTCAAGGCCTATGCGGTGACTTCTGCCGAGCGTCTGCCGACGCTGCCCGATCTCGAGACGACCGCCGAAGGCGGCCTCGACATGGAAGTGACCGTCTGGCACGGCCTCTATGCGCCGGCTGGCACGCCGGACGAGGTCGTCCAGGCACTTTCGAGCGCCTTGCAGACCGCGCTCGCCGACGAGGGCGTGATCGAGAAATTCGCCGATCTCGGCACGACGCCGGTTGCCCAGGAAGACGCGACGCCGGAAGCGCATCTGGAGACGCTGACCTCGCAGATCGAATTGTGGAAGCCGATCATCGAAGCCGCAGGCGTCCAGCCGCAGTGATGTCTTCTTTGAACAGATGACAAGGGGCGGTCTTTCGCGAGACCGCCCTTTTCTTGCCTTTGACGATGCAAAACGGACGGCCCCCATGACCGCCAGATACTCGCTCAAGAACCTGTTGGCCGGGCTCATCTTCGTCGGCTTCGGCCTTGCTTTCGGCTATGCCGCCTCGAACTACCAGATCGGCACGGCGCTCAGGATGGGGCCGGGCTACTTCCCGATCATCCTCGCCGTCATCATGGTTGTTCTGGGGGTCATCATCGTCGTCCAGTCCTTCCTTGAGGGCGCCGACGAGATCAGGATGGATGCGGTGCCCTGGCGCGGCCTCGTGCTGCTGGTCGGCGCGCTCGTCTTCTTCGGCTTCACCGTGCGCGGCCTCGGGCTGCTGCCGTCGCTCTTCGTCACCGTCTTCCTCGCCGGCTTCGCCAGCCGCAGCAACGGCATCGTCGGCGCGCTGACCCTGGCCCTCGGCCTCACCGCGCTGTGCATGGTGATCTTCATCTGGGCGCTCGGCCTTCCCCTTCCACTTTTTGGGCCGTGGCTGGCCGCGCTGGGGCTGTGACCATGGACCTGATCGCCAATCTCGCCCTCGGCTTCGAGACGGCTCTGACGCCGGGGAACATCTTCTACTGCTTCATCGGCGTCCTGCTCGGCACGCTGGTCGGCGTCCTGCCCGGCATCGGTCCGACGGGCGCGATCGCCATCCTGTTGCCGATCACCTTCACCTTCGAGCCGGTCACGGCCATCATCATGCTCGCCGGCATCTATTACGGCGCCCAGTATGGCGGCTCGACCACCGCGATCCTGATCAATTTGCCGGGCGAATCCTCGTCGGCGGTGACAGCCATCGACGGTTATCAGATGGCGCGCCAGGGCCGCGCCGGGCCGGCGCTCGCCACCGCGGCGCTCGGTTCGTTCTTCGCCGGCACGGTCGCGACCATGCTCGTCGCCGTCGCGGCCCCGCCGCTCGCGCGCCTGGCGCTGCAATTCGGCTCGGCGGAATATTTCGCTCTGATCGTCCTCGGCCTCGTCGCCTCCGTCGCGCTGGCGCACGGGTCGATCGTCAAGGCGCTGGCGATGATCGTGCTCGGCCTCCTCCTCGGCATGGTCGGACAGGACATCTACACCGGCACGCCGCGCTTCACATTCGGCTTCTTCGAACTCTACAGCGGCATCAATTTCGTCTCGGTCGCGGTCGGCGTGTTCGGCCTGGCCGAGATCCTGCGCAATCTCGAAAACGAGACGACGCGAACGGTGCTCGTCAAGAAGGTCGAACGCCTCTGGCTGACGAAGGACGATTTCAAACGCATCGCCATGCCGGTCCTGCGCGGGACCGGCCTCGGCTCGATCCTCGGCATCCTGCCGGGCGGCGGGCACGTCCTCGCCTCCTTCGCCTCCTATTCGATCGAAAAGAAGACGTCGAAACACCCCGAACAGTTCGGCAAGGGCGCGATCGAGGGCGTGGCAGGTCCCGAATCGGCCAACAATGCCGCCGCGCAGACCTCGTTCATCCCGCTCCTGACGCTCGGCATCCCCGCCCATCCGGTGATGGCGCTCATCATCGGCGCCTTCATCATCCAGGGAATCCAGCCCGGCCCGAACGTCATCACCAGCGAACCGGCGCTTTTCTGGGGCGTGATCGCGTCGATGTGGGTCGGCAACGTCCTGCTCGTCATCCTCAACCTGCCGCTGATCGGCCTGTGGGTGAAGCTGCTGACGATCCCCTATCGCGTCCTCTTCCCGGCGATCATCGCCTTTGCCTGCATCGGCACGTTCTCGATCAATCTGAATTCGTTCGACATCTATGCCATCGCCGTGCTGGGCATCATCGGCTACGTGCTCGTCAAGCTCGATTGCGAGCCGGCCCCGCTGCTCCTCGGCTTCGTGCTCGGGCCGCTTCTGGAGGAACATCTGCGCCGGGCCATGATCATCGCCCGCGGCGATCCGATGACCTTCCTCGAACGCCCGATCAGCGCCGGCCTCTTGGCGCTCGCGGCCCTGGCGATCATCGTCTCCATCCTACCGTCCATCCGCAGGAAGCGCGACGAGGTGTTCGTCGAAGAGGATTGAGCAAGCAGGCAGCTTTCGCCGCCGAAGGCGGTGGTGCGGGCGGCGGGACTCGAACCCGCACGGCCATGGCCTCCGGATTTTAAGTCCGGTGTGTCTACCGGTTCCACCACGCCCGCGCGCCTTGCTTCTGTCCCGCTTTGGGGTGAAGCGTCAAGCTCCGGGCTTGCCGCGGCCTGCCGGCTCGGCTATCGCCACACGGATGCAATCGAAACGAGGCTGACGATGACGAAGCTGATTGCCGCCATCCTGGCGACCACCCTTCTGGCCGCCTGCGGGGTCGGTACCCCGATGCGCGTGGATTCACGCTCGGCCCAGAGCGACGAGGTGCGCGCGGCCGAATTGCGGGCCGCGTCGATCAGGCTGACGCAGCGCTCGCGCGGCGGCGACTGACCTTCAATCCGCGTCAGGCGCGCAGGGCGTCCTTGCGCCGGAACTGCATCGTGACCTTCATCCCCTCGCCTGCAACCGACTGCACGTCGACATCGGCGTGCGCGTTCTCGCGCAGCGACTTGACGATCAGGCTGCCCAGCTTGCCGCGCGCCGGCCATTCGACGCCTTCCGGCAGGCCGACGCCGTCATCGGCGATCGTCACCGTGCAGTCGCCGTTCTCGGTCAGGCTGTGCAGGAGGATCGTGCCGCCCTTGCCGTCGGGAAAAGCGTATTTCAGGGCATTGGTGAAAAGCTCGTTGACCACCAGGCCGGCCGGCATCGCGACATTGATCGAGACCGGATAGGAATCGAGCTTCATGTCGAGCCTGACGCCCTCGACGGCATGGCTGCGCATGACGGCGGAGGCAATGTCGCCGAGATAGAGCCCGAGATCGACGGTTTCGCTGTCCTTGCCCGCCTCCAGCGCCTGATAGAGAATGTGCAGCGAATCGATCCGGCCCGCGAGCCGGCTGAACGGCTCCTTGCCCGCGCCCGGCCCCGCATTCTTCGCCTCGATGCGGATCAGCGCGGCGACCATTTGAAGATTGTTCTTCACCCGATGCTGGATTTCCTTGAGAAGGACGTCCCGTTCGGCGATCTGCCGGATCAGCGTCTCGCGATCGTCGCCATCGGCATTGGGCAACTCGACGATGGCGACCACGCGGAAAACGGCGTGCGACTCTTCATTCTCGATGATGCTTGCGTAAAGCCCGACGCGGCGGCGCTCGGCATCTGTCCCGATGGCGCATTCGAGCGGCTCGTCGGTCGGCTCGCGGATGAACGCGCTGACCGGCTCCGCATCGTCCGCGCAGGGTGTCAGCGCCGCATCGATCTCGCTCCAGGATTGTCCATCGAGCTGCGCTTCGGTGAGTCCGACACAGTCGTGAAAGGCCGGGTTCGCATAGACGATGCATTCATCGCCATCGCATTCCGACACCGCGATCGCGATGGGGATGTGATCGAGGAATTGCCGGAAATGGTCGCTTTCGAGAGCTTCGGCCAGATGCTCGCTGTCGAGCAGTTCTTCCACCTGCTCGGCGGCACGGTCGTCGGCGGTCATGATTGGTTCGTTCTCCCTGAAGCGCCTCAGCGCACCGCATCCGCCTCTACAGGACGGAACGCACGCTCGGCAATGCGGCGGATGAACGCCACGACCTGCTCGGTCACGACATATTGCGGCATGTGGCCAACGCCTTCGGCGATTTCAAGGTCCAGATCGGCAATCTTGTCGCGCATCGACAAGCCGTGCCGCCGATAGTTGAGAACCCGGTCCTTGTCGCCGAACAGGATACCGACCGGCATGTCGATCTCGCCATAGCGGTTCTCGAAATCCTTGAGGTCGTGCCTGAGCGCGACCAGATCGGTCGATGTCGCATAGATGTGGCTCGGCCGCATTCCGGCGAGCGCGCCGCCGGCGACGGCAAGATCGGCCGGCGGCTGTTGCGGACCGAAGACGAAATCGAGCGTGCGCGGCGCATTGCGCGCCGATACCGGCACGGCCACCGTGTTGGCGATCAACCGGCGCAGGAGCGGATTGGGGATGTGCAGCGGCGCGAATTCCGGCGGCACTTCGGAATAATGATGGGTCAGCGGCGAGATCAGCGCCAGCCCGCTGATCTTCCCCGGATGGCGCAGCGCCACGGCGAGCGCGATCGCCCCGCCCAGCGAATGCCCGACGATCAGCGGCCGGTCGAGCTCCATCGCATCGATGAGATGGGCGATGAAATCGGCCTGCTGGGACAGGCGCCCGTCACCGCGCGGCCGCGAGGAATAGCCCGATCCCGGCCGGTCGATCGCGATCAGGCGGTAGTCGTCTCCGAACCGCTCCATCAAGGGGCGGCGCATGTGGTGCAGATGCCCGCCGAGGCCGTGGATCATCAGGATCGGCCGGCCCTGGCCGCTCTCGACATAATGGACGTCATGCCCGTCGACGGTGATGCGCTTGCCAGCCGCCGGAACCAGCTTCTCGGCCTGGCGCGAGATGCGCCGCGTGACATGCATGAAAAAGCCGGTGACGAGAAGGAGTACGACCACCGCCGTCACGACCAGCCAGAACAAAACCGAGATGAAACTCATGCGCCTCTCCTGAATCGAGCCGCATTTAGGGCCTCGCGTCTTGGACGGCAAAGAAAAAAGCGGACGCCGCAGGAACGGCGCCCGCCTTCGATGATGCCTGCCCGTCGATCAGCCGTGAAGCTTGATCGCGATCTCGGCGACGCGCTTGCCCTGGAATTTCGCGCCTTCCAGTTCCTGAGCCGAAGGCTGGCGCGAGCCGTCCGTGTCGCTGGTCGTGGTCATCCCGTAGGGCGAACCGCCGCGCACGACATCGTTGCCCGACTGGCCCTGATAGGCATAGGACAGCGGCACGATGATCATGCCGTGGTGCTGGAGTGAAACCTGCGCCGAGACGATCGCCATCTCCGCGCCGCCATGCTGGGTCGCGGTCGACGACATCACCGAGGCGACCTTGTTCACGAGCGCGCCCTTGGCCCAGAGCGGGCCGGTCTGGTCGAGGAAGTTCTTCATCTGCGCCGACATGGCGCCGTAGCGGGTCGAGATTCCAAGGATCACCGCGTCGTAATTTTCCAGTTCGAGCGGATCGGCGAATGGCGCGTCCTGGTCGAGCTTGTAATGCGCCGCCTTCGCCACTTCGGTGGGAACGAGTTCGGGAACGCGCTTCACGGTCACGTCCGCCCCCGCCTCGCGGGCTCCATCCGCCGCCGAATTGGCCATCTGTTCCATGTGACCCCAGCTCGAATAATAAAGAACCAGTACCTTCGCCATCGATCGATCTCCGTTGTGGATGCGTGGTTCCAGCCAAGCTAGTGGCTGGAACCACGCCTGCAACGGCCGATGCGCAGCACGGACTGTTCAACGACGGGCATGGATTGCCTGCGTGCGGTCTTGGGCTTAAGCGATAGGAAAACAGGACCGGAACCGACATGACCGAAATCGTCACTGCCGCAATGATCGTCATCGGGGACGAAATCCTGTCGGGCCGCACCAAGGACCGCAATATAGGCCATCTCGCCGATATCCTCACCGCCATCGGCATCGAACTGAAGGAAGTGCGCATCGTCGCCGACGACGAGGCCGCGATCGTCGAGGCGGTCAACGCGGTGCGAGCCAAATACGCCTACGTCTTCACGACCGGCGGCATCGGCCCGACCCATGACGACATCACGGCCGATTCCATCTCGGCCGCCTTCGGCGTTCCCTGCGATTATGACGCGCGCGCCTTTTCGATGCTCGAGACGCATTATGCCGCGCGCGGCATGGAGTTCACCGAGGCCCGTCGGCGCATGGCGCGGATGCCGCATGGCGCAGCCCATATCGACAACCCGATCTCGATGGCGCCCGGCTTCGTCATCGGCAATGTCCATGTCATGGCCGGCGTGCCGGCGATCTTCCAGGCGATGCTCGACAATGTCGTGCCGACGCTGAAGGGCGGCACGAAGCTCCTGTCCGGCGCGGTCCACTGCCCGCACGGCGAGGGCACGATCGGCGGCCCGCTCGGCGAGATCCAGAAGCGCCATCCCGAGACGATCATCGGCTCCTATCCCAAATACCAGGACGGCTCCTTCTGGACCGAACTCGTGGTGCGTGCGCGCGACCAGGCGAAACTGGACGCCGCGCTGGCGGAAGTTCGCGCCATGGTCGAGGGTCTTTCGGCGCAAGCTTGATCTCCCGCCGAGCGGGGCGCATCATGGGCAGCCTGTCGGATTGCAATGCAACCCATGGGAGGCTTGGATGAGCTACAGGACGATACTCGCCGTTCTTCAGGACGAAAACGACGCCCGCCGCGTGCTCGACTGCATCGCACCGCTTGCCGAGCGGTTTTCCGCCCATGTCATCGGCGTTCATGCCGAACCGCTCCCGGTTCCCTACGCGACGCCGATGGGGTTTCCCGACGCCGACTTCATGGTGACGAGCAGCGAGACCAACAAGGAACGCTCCGAGGCGATACGCCGGATGTTCGACGGGCAGATGTCCCGCTCGGGGCTCTCGGCCGAATGGCGTGCGCTCGAAAGTTTTTCGGGCGACAGCGCGATCTCCTCGCTTGAAAGCGCGCGCGCCGTCGACCTGATCGTGGTGCAGCAGCGCGATCCCTCGTCCCACATGCCGGGCGCCAATGTCGATGCACTCCTGCTCCAGACCGGCCGGCCGGTCCTGTTCGTGCCCTATGCGATGCCGGTCGACACCCGCTTCGAGACGATCCTGATCGGCTGGAACGGCACGCGCGAATCCACCCGCGCAGTGTTCGACGCCCTGCCCTTGCTCACCGCAGCGCGCCAGGTCGAGATCTTCACCGTCGATCCGGATCGCTATGGCGGACACGATGCGATGACCGCCGGCGGGCAGATCGCGGCCGCCCTGTCGCGCCATGGCGTCCGTGTCACGGTCCAGAGCCAGCACAAATCGGAACTGACCCATGGCCAGGCGATCCAGAACCGCGCCGTCGAGCTCGGCGCCGACCTCCTTGTCACCGGCGCCTACAGCCAGTCGAAGCTGAAGGAATTCTTCTTCGGCGGCGTGACGAAGACGGTGCTGGATTCGATGCCGACCGCGACTTTCATGTCGCGCTGAGCGAGAGATCAGAAAGCTTTGGAAAGCCGCATGAGCGCGATGAAATGGGCGAAGGGCGAGCCGGCGTTCCAGGCGATATATCGCGGTTCCTCGCGACCGTGAAACCGGCGCTTGAAGGCGGCATGGCCTTGCAGGTTGAACACCTTTCGATTGACCGCGCCGGACCTGTAGAGCCTTTGCAGCATCGCCCGGAACGCGGTGCTTTCGGCAAAGCCGCTCGGCGCGACATCGCAGAGCGGCGACAGGCCGAGCATCAGCAGCTCTTTCCCTTCCGCCTTGAAGATGTCTGCGGCGCGCTTGGTCAGCCCGATCTCGGCGTGGGAGGTCGTGTCCGGCAGCTTGCGCTTGAAAGCGGTCAGGTAGCCGATCACCTCGCCGTCGCGGCAGATCGGATCGAAATAGACAAGGCAGCCGACACGCCCGTCCGGCTCGATCAGCACGAAGCGGCGCATCATCGGCCCGCCCGCCTCGGGCAGCGGCCGGTTGAGAAACGCCATCTCGCGCTTCTTCACGATGCGCGACGACCGCCAGCGCTCGGAAAGATCGCGGATCATCGCATCCGCGCCGTCGATCTCGTCGGCCTCGGCGATGCGATAGCCCTTCTTCTCCAGCCAGCGTTCCGAATAGCGCACCGTCTCCTTGCGCTTGCCGGAAAAGTCGTAGGTCTGGAGATCGAGCGCGCTGTCGATGCCCATCATGGCGATCTTGTAGCCGCGCGCGGTCAGATGCTGCGCCGTTGCGCGGCAGATTTCGGCAAAGACCGGCGTCTTCGCCGCGTCGACGAAGGCGTCGAGCAGCCCTGCCCTTTCATTCGCGGCGCAGACCGGATCACCGAGCGCGATCAGCGAGCCCATCTTCGCCGAATGCGCGATATAGCCGCGCGCATCGCCGAAATGGCGCAAACCGCTTTGCACCGCCGTCGAATAGGCGAGCGAAAAGTCCCCATGGCGGCGCATCAGGTCGAGCCGGCCGGCTTCCGACAAGGGCGCTTCGGGCAGGTCGGCGAGCTTGCGGTCGAGAAAGCGATCGATCAGCTTGCGGCTCATGTCGCAGCTTCCGGTTTGGCGAAGACCAGGGTGCGGTAGAGCGCCGGGCCGATGCCGAAGAGGCGGTGATCGTGGACCGCGATTTCGATGAGGCCGAGCCGCGCGGCGTGAGGAGCGTAATCGTAGATCGGATGTTGCGAAGCGAGCCCGAGCAGCCAGAAGAATGTCAGCCCGAATTTCAGATGGAGCCAGGCGAGCGGACCGAAAAATCCGGAAGGCGGCGCCATGTCCGCGATCATAAGATGCCCGCCGGGGCGCACATAACTTGAAGCCCTGGCGAGCACGACCGGCATGTCATGCGGTCCGAAGACATTGAAGAAATAATTGCCGCAAACGGCGTCGAAGAGCGGGTCGGGCGCGAGCGCCAGCGCATCGCCCGCCAAAAGTTCGGCCACGAGCCCTTTGCGCGCCATGCGCCGGCGCAGCCGTTCGATCATGAGCGCGGAAAGATCGATTGCCGTGACATCTACCCCTGCGCGAGCCGCTGCCACTGCATCCTCGCCCGAGCCCGCGCCAAGATAAAGCACGCGGTCGCCGGCTTCGAGATGATCGAGCTGCGCCATCTTGGCGCGGCGGATCAGGCCGAATGAGTAGAGATTGGCAAGCGTCTCGTAGAAACTCGCGACCGCGTCGTAATTGCGGCTCTTGACCTTCGTCCGGTCGTCGGATGACTGCACGCTGCTGCTGCCTTTCGGGTGGCCTCGTCGGGCGGTTCTAGAGGATCGGCCGACGGAACGGAATGCGGCTTGTGCGCACGCTGGCCGCTATCGCACGTCATGGCTTCGATCGCTGTCGCCCTTTTGCGCCCGAGCATGGCAAGAAAGCGGTCGCTGCCTCAAATCGCTTGCCAAAAGCGCATGAATGCGGCTAGTTCCGCGCGCATTCCGCCTTTTCAAGCCGCTGCGCCCGGAGTGCCCCGCAAAATGTCCCTGCCCGAAAAAGCCTTTCCCGTATCCTGGGATCAGTTCCACCGCGATTCCCGCGCGCTCGCCTGGCGTCTGTCCGGCATCAACGGCAATTGGCGCGCCATCGTCTGCATCACGCGCGGCGGTCTCGTTCCCGCCGCCGTCATCTCGCGCGAGTTGGGCGTGCGGCTGATCGAGACGGTCTGCGTCGCCTCCTATCACGACTATACCGAACAGGGCGAACTGAAGGTCCTGAAGGAGATCAACCCCGCGCTGCTCGAAGACGAGGGCAAGGACGTCCTGATCATCGACGACCTGACCGACACCGGCAAGACCGCCGCCATCGTCCGCGCGATGATGCCGAAGGCGCATTTCGCCACCATCTATGCCAAGCCGAAAGGCCGTCCCCTCGTCGACACTTTCGTAACGGAAGTGTCTCAGGATACGTGGATCTACTTTCCCTGGGATCTGGGGTTCGCCTATCAGAAGCCGATCGCCGAAGGCCATCTCGGTTAAGCCGAACCGAAAGCAAAGTGAAACCGGCCGAAACTTGCGCGGGGCTTGCGTTTTCGCGCGGAAATCCCCATTTTGCTGTTATCTCCAAGGCGAAAAGGCTTTGAAACTCTCGACTTGAGGAGGATACTCCTTGAGTTGGCAAACGAATCGGAATCGAAACGGGAACATGTTCTTCAGCCATCAGACACGCGCGCACGTCACTGAACGGCTTCGCCGCCTGATCGGAGGGCTGCCCTGCCGCACGCAGGTCGCCGCGCTGCCTTTCCGGCAGTCGGACGCGGGGTATGAAGTCATGCTCATCACCAGCCGCGGCACCGGACGGTGGGTCATCCCCAAGGGCTGGCCCGAGGGCGAGGAAGCGCTTTGGCACGCCGCCGCGCGCGAGGCCGACGAGGAAGCTGGCGTCGCCGGCGACATCTCGCAGGATGCGCTCGGCCGCTTCTACTATGCAAAGCAACTGGCGCGCGGCCGCGAGTGGCGCTGCGAGGTTCTGGTCTATCCCCTCGAGGTCAAAGACGTCGCCGGGTCGTGGCCGGAAAAGAAACAGCGCCGACGCAGATGGTTTGCTCCCATGGATGCGGCCCGACTGGTTGCCGAGCCGGAACTGGCCGAGATGATCGCGCGCTTTGGCAAGAACGACGATCGCGCTGTCGCATAGACATGGTAGGAGGGTCCGATCCGGGCGCCGCGAATTGGCCGGCGACGGAAATGTGCGCCTGTTCGTGCCGGAAACTCCATGGCTGACCCACGAAATATCGGAAAACCGACGCTCGACAAGGATCTCGACAAGTTCACCCAGGTCGAGGAAGCGCGATCCGTCGCCGTGCGCGGGCTTGCCGTGCCCGGCGCAGGGCTTGTCTTCCTGGCGCTTGCGGCCGCCGTTGCGGCGGTCGCATCGACGGATCAGCCCCAGTTCGCAGCCATAGTCATCGCTGCGGCGGTCGGCGGCTACATGGCGCTCAACATCGGCGCGAACGACGTTGGAAACAATGTCGGCCCGGCCGTGGGCGCACGCGCGCTGCCCCTTGCCGGCGCGCTTGTTCTGGCGGCGATTTTTGAAAGCGCCGGCGCCCTGATCGCCGGAGATACGGTCGTCGCCACCATTGCCAGCGGCATCATCGATGCGACCGCGCTCGCGCGGCCCGATCTGATGATCACGACGATGCTGGCCGCCCTCCTGTCCGCTGCCTTGTGGATCAATCTGGCGACATGGATCGGCGCGCCGGTCTCGACCACGCATTCGATCGTGGGAGCCGTGATGGGCGCTGGCATCGCGTCGGCTGGACTGGCCGCGGTAAATTGGATCGTCATGGGAAGCATCGTCGCAAGCTGGATGCTCTCGCCCGTTCTGGGCGGCGTCATCGCCGCCGCGACGCTGGCGATCATCAAGGAAACGATGATCTATCGCGACGACAAGATCGCCGCTGCCCGGTTCTGGCTGCCCTTGCTCGTCGGCTTGATGGGCGGAAGCTTCGCCGCGTTCCTGGTGACGAAGGGGCTCGGGCGGCTTGTCGCGCTCGAGGGGTGGCATGTCGCCATCGTCGGCATCGGCGCCGCGGTTCTGTCCTGGCGCGTCTCCTCCTGGCGCGTGCGCCGGCAGTCGAGGGGCATGGAAAACCGCAACAGTTCCTTGCGTGCGCTTTTCGCCCTGCCGCTCGTCATCGCCTCCATCCTGTTGTCCTTCGCGCACGGAGCGAACGACGTCGCCAACGCGGTCGGACCGCTGGCCGCGATCGTCCATGCCGCACAAGGCGGCGATATCGGTCCGTTGGTTGCCGTCCCCTTCTGGGTCATGGTGATCGGATCGTTCGGCATATCCTTCGGCATCATCGCCTTCGGGCCCAAGCTCATCCGCATGATCGGCAAGGAGATCACGCGGCTGAACCCCATGCGCGCCTTCAGCGTCGCCCTGTCGACCGCCGTCACCGTTCTGGTCGCCTCCGCGCTCGGCCTGCCGGTGAGTTCGACCCACACTGCCGTCGGCGCGGTTTTCGGCGTCGGCTTCTTCCGCGAGTGGTATACGGCGAATTCGCGTCGCCGTCGGGCATATCTGGAGCGCCGGCGCGGGCCGACGCCAGAATCCGTCACCCCTGCCCGCCGCAGCGAAGGCGCGCGCATGACTGTCAAGTCCAAGCGCCGCCGGCTGGTCCGCCGCGCCCATGTGTCGACCATCCTCGCCGCCTGGGTGACGACGGTGCCGGCCGTCGCGCTTTTGTCGGGGCTCGTCTTCCTCGCCCTGAACGCGATGGCCTGAACCGGGAAAGCACAGCCAAGCGCGACTGATTCTTCTCCCCGTTATCCACATCGATGCCCACAATATCTAGCGGTCGGCTAACGATCGCAAACGATCTCTTGACGCTTCCGCCCGAGTCGCGTTGTTATCGTCCTTGCGCGCTCTTTTGAGTTGCAGCGAGGCGGGTTTCTTCGGGGTCGGGGTTTTCCGGTAATTGAATGAGAACGGGTCGGACGGTGGTTTGCAACGCCGCGCCGAAGGGCTTCTGGCGTGCATTTTTTCTGCGTCCTGGGTTCGAATTTTTTGAGCATAAACACTATATTTAGTGTTGCGACGGTAGAGTGACCCAAGATAGGGTGAAGTTCTGATCTTCGGAATCGGTGAGCGGGATAACCGGGCCGGTTCGCTGCAAAGGGCATGAGGCCCGCGCGTGAAGATCGGCCAAGCGTAGGATTTTCAAGCGTTTTCGAGGGAACGGGCTTTGGCGCGCGGGGCGTCGGCCGGATGCGGAAATCGGGTTCTTGCGGCAACCGCCCGGCGGCGGCGCAGACCCACAACATATAGACGGATGGGACAAAAAAGATGCGTATCGAACGTCGCTTCACCAAGCCCGGCCAGTCGGCCTATTCGGAAGTCGAGTTCCGCAAGGCGATCAGCGAGATCAAGAACCCGGACGGCTCCATCGTCTTCCGCCTTGCCGACATCGACGTGCCGGCGCAGTTCAGCCAGGTCGCCAGCGACATTCTCGCGCAGAAATATTTCCGCAAGGCGGGCGTGCCCGCGCGGCTGAAAAAGGTCGAGGAAAACGACGTCCCGTCCTTCCTGTGGCGCTCCGTCGCCGACGAGGCCGCGCTTGCCGAACTGCCCGAAACCGAGCGCTACGGTTCCGAGACCGATGCGCGCCAGGTCTTCGACCGCCTTGCCGGCACCTGGACCTATTGGGGCTGGAAGGGCGGCTATTTCGCCTCCGAGGAAGACGCCTCGGCCTTCCGTGACGAACTCGCCTATATGCTCGCCACCCAGCGCGTCGCGCCGAATTCGCCGCAATGGTTCAACACCGGGCTGCACTGGGCCTACGGCATCGACGGCCCCGGCCAGGGCCATTATTACGTCGACCCGTTCACCGGCAAATTGACCAAGTCGAAATCTTCCTACGAGCACCCGCAGCCGCACGCCTGCTTCATCCAGGGCGTCGAGGACGATCTCGTCAACGAGGGCGGCATCATGGATCTGTGGGTCCGTGAGGCGCGCCTGTTCAAATACGGCTCGGGCACCGGCTCGAACTTCTCCTATCTGCGCGGCGAAGGCGAGAAGCTGTCGGGCGGCGGCCGCTCGTCGGGCCTGATGTCCTTCCTCAAGATCGGCGACCGCGCCGCCGGCGCCATCAAGTCGGGCGGCACGACGCGGCGCGCCGCCAAGATGGTCGTCGTCGACGTCGACCACCCGGATATCGAGGAATATATCGACTGGAAGGTGAAGGAGGAGCAGAAGGTCGCCTCGCTCGTCACCGGCTCCAGGATCGTCAAGCAGCACCTCGCCGCCATCATGAAGGCCTGCGTCAATTGCGAGGGGCCCGAAGGCGATTGCTACGACCCGGCCAAGAACCCGGCCCTGAAGCGCGAGATCAAGGCCGCGAAGAAGAACTTCGTGCCCGAGAACTACGTCAAGCGCGTCATCCAGTTCGCCCGCCAGGGCTACAGCGCGATCGAATTCAAGACCTACGACACGGACTGGGATTCGGAAGCCTACCTCACCGTCTCGGGCCAGAACTCCAACAATTCCGTCTCCTTGAAGGACGACTTCCTGCGCGCCGTCGAAAACGATGCCGACTGGCACCTGACCGCCCGCAAGGACGGCAAGGTGATGAAGACGCTGAAGGCGCGCGATCTTTGGGAGAAGATCGGCCATGCCGCATGGGCGTCCGCCGATCCGGGCCTCCACTTCAACACGACGATGAACGACTGGCACACCTCGCCCGCCGCGGGCCCGATCCGCGCGTCGAATCCGTGCTCGGAATACATGTTCCTCGATGACACGGCCTGCAACCTCGCCTCGATCAACCTGCTGCCCTACCGGAACCAGGACGGCACGATCGACATCGCCGCCTATGAACACACGGTCCGCCTGTGGACCATCGTCCTCGAAATCTCGGTGATGATGGCGCAGTTCCCGTCGAAGGAGATCGCGCGGCTATCCTACGAATACCGCACGCTCGGCCTTGGCTACGCCAATATCGGCGGCCTGTTGATGACCTCCGGCATCCCCTACGATTCGAAGGAAGGCCGCGCCATCGGCGGCGCGCTGACCGCGATCATGACCGGCGTCTCCTATGCGACCTCGGCCGAAATGGCCGGCGAGCTCGGCGCCTTCCCGGACTACGAGCGCAACGCGCAGAACATGCTGCGCGTCATCCGCAACCACCGCCGCGCCGCCCATGGCGTTGGCGGCGAAGCGTCCGCGAATGCGGGCGCGGAGGATGCGTTCAAGAAATTCGATGGCTATGAGGGCCTGTCGGTCAACCCAGTCGCGCTCATTGCGGAAGACTGCCCGCATGGCGACCTGATCGAGCACGCCCGCGCCGCCTGGGACAATGCGCTGACGCTCGGCGAAAAGCACGGCTACCGCAACGCGCAGGTCTCCGTCATCGCGCCCACCGGCACGATCGGCCTCGTCATGGATTGCGACACGACCGGCATCGAGCCCGATTTCGCGTTGGTCAAGTTCAAGAAGCTCGCCGGCGGCGGCTATTTCAAGATCATCAACCGCGCCGTGCCGGAGGCGCTCCGCACGCTCGGCTATTCGGAAAGCCAGATCGCCGAGATCGAGGCCTATGCGGTCGGCCACGGCAATTTGAACCAGGCGCCGGGTGTCAATCCCGGCTCGCTCAAGGCCAAGGGCTTCACCGACGAGAAGATCGCCGCGCTCAACGCCGCCACGGCGCAGGCCTTCGACATCAAGTTCATCTTCAACCAGTGGACGCTCGGCGCCGACTGGCTGAAGGAGACCTTCGGCTTCACCGACGAGCAGCTCTCGGATTTCTCCTTCGAGCTCCTGCCCGCGCTCGGCTTTGCGAAGAAGGACATCGAGGCGGCCAACATCCATGTCTGCGGGGCGATGACCCTTGAGGGCGCACCGTTCCTGAAAGACGAGCACCTGCCCGTCTTCGACTGCGCCAATCCCTGCGGCAAGATCGGCAAGCGCTACCTCTCTGTGGAAAGCCACATCCGCATGATGGCGGCCGCCCAGCCCTTCATTTCGGGCGCGATCTCCAAGACCATCAACATGCCGAACGACGCGACCGTGGAGGACTGCAAGGAAGCCTACATGCTGTCGTGGAAGCTGGCGCTGAAGGCCAACGCGCTCTACCGCGACGGCTCCAAGCTCTCCCAGCCGCTCAACGCCTCGCTTCTGGCCGACGACGAGGATGAGGCCGACGACCTGATCGAGGAGCTGGTCGCCGCCCCGACGGCGCAGCAGGCGCAGATCGTCACCGAGCGCATCGTCGAGAAGATCGTCGAGCGCGTGGTGCGCGAGCAGGAAAAGCTGCCCTCGCGCCGCAAGGGCTACACCCAGAAGGCCAAGATCGGCGGCAACACCGTCTTCCTGCGCACCGGCGAATATGACGATGGCCGTCTCGGCGAGATCTTCATCGACATGAACAAGGAAGGCGCGACGCTGCGCGCGCTCCTCAACAATTTCGCCATCGCGATCTCGCTCGGCCTGCAATATGGCGTGCCGCTCGAGGAATATGTCCACGCCTTCACCTTCACCAAGTTCGAGCCGGCCGGCATGGTCCAGGGCAATGACGCGATCAAGAGCGCAACGTCGATCCTCGACTACGTCTTCCGCGAACTGGCGATTTCCTATCTCGACCGCGGCGACCTCGCCCATGTCGACACGTCGGACTTCTCCAGCACCGCTCTCGGGCGCGGCATCACCGAAGGCAAGTCGACGGCCTTCTCCAAGGGCCTGACGCGCGGCGCCTCGCCCCTGAAGATCGTCTCCGGCTCGTCCGAGCCCAAGGGCTCGGCCGCCGGCACCGCCGCCCCTGCCCGCCCGGCAACGGCGTCCTACGGCTCCAACGTCCGCTCGATCTCCTCGGGCAACGCCGCCGTCGCCCTCAAAACCGAAGGCGCCACCGCCTTCAAGCGCGACTACGAGGAACGCGCGGCCGAACTCGCCGAAGACAGCGCCGCCCTCTTCACCGACGCCGCAGCGGAAGAAGCCGCAGAAGCCAAAGCCCTCGCCGCCCAACGCCGCGCCAAGTCCATCATGCAGGGCTACACCGGCAACATGTGCGCGGAGTGCCAGAACTTCACGATGGTGCGGAACGGGACGTGTGAGAAGTGCGATACCTGTGGGGCGACGAGCGGGTGTAGCTGAGGAGGGACATCTTGACGCCTGATTGGCGCAAACAATTGAAAGGGGCGTTCGCTTTCGACAGCGCCCCTTTCGCTAGCCATCCGAACGACGAACGCCGCGCCCTTTTGGCGATCGCAACGGCCATCCGTTCCGGCGCATCGAAAGTGGATATCGAACGGGAAATTTGTGAATATTTTCGAATTAAAGGATTTGGTGCCGAATTTATTTCGTATCAATTGAGACTTTTTCGATCTTACTTCTCCCGTCATTATTCCTCAATTAAGAACTGCTGGATACTGTCAAAGGGTCAAAAAAAACCAGAATTTGTTGCCATTTTCTCCGGACGGGTCGCAATCGACAAGATTTTGCATCACTCTATGCATATCTATGAGACTCGTGAATACAATCACTCGACGCAATTTATGCGTGCAAAAAAGAAATCTTGGCCAGTGCTTCGCGTTCGCTTCCACGAGTTCGCAAGCGGCGCGCTCTGGCAGGGCCGGATATCCATAGGGGATTGCCCGACTTACTTGCTTGAACGAGCTGACGCTAATTTAACTAAGACACTCGATCCATTTTCTGCTGTTTCATGGAAACCAAAACCATTACCTGATGATCCCGGCGAAACATGGCATGGGATGCTCTATCCCAGCTAGTTGCGAAAGACTACTTGCTAGCTCGACAAACCTCATTCACGTCAAACACGAGGGAAACAAGGTGACGTTCCGGCAGGCCCCTCGACGATCGAACGTCCCCTAGCGTTGCTTCGTCATTCTAGGGCGAAGCGGGAGCGCAGCGGACGCGTAGACCCTAGGATCCATGCCTCGCCAATTCCATCGCTCTACGGGCGGACTCTTGGCGTCGAACGCCGTGTCCATTGCAATTCTGCACCGTCCATGCCCGGACCACCGCCGAGGCATGGATCCTCGGGTCAAGCCCGAGGATGACGAGGTGGGAAGGATCGCGCTCGCTCGTCGGCGATCAACGCGCTTCCTCGGCAGCAGCCGCCCCTGACGACAACCAAGCGCCGTCCCCTGCTTTCGTCATCCTAGGGCGAAGCGGAAGCGCAGCGGACGCGTAGACCCTAGGATCCATGCCTCGCCGCTTCCGCCGTACTCTGGCATCTGGTGAGGCGCACGCAAGGGCGTTCTGCATCGCCTTTGCGTTCATCAAGGCGGAGGCATGGATCCTCGGGTCAAGCCCGAGGATGACGAGGTGGAGAGGGCTTCGCCCGCTCATCGGCGAACCGGATTGTCCATCTGCAACGGTGACTCTCGGCAACAACCAAGCGCCATCCCCTCCTTTCGTCATCCTAGGGCGAAGCGGGAGCGCAGCGGACGCGTAGACCCTAGGATCCATGCCTCGTCCCTTCCGCCACTCTCCGGTCGGACACTTGGCGTCGAACGCTGTGTCCATTGCAATTCTGCACCATCGCCATGCCTTCACCACCGCCGAGGCATGGATCCTCGGGTCAAGCCCGAGGATGACGAAGCGGAAAGGATTGCGCGCCCTACGGCCAAGCCGGCCCCTTACCACCCGATTCCGCGCATCAGCTCGTTCCAGTCCGGATTCATCTTCTCGATCAGGTTAATCTTCCACTGTCGCGACCAGCGCTTGAGCGACTTTTCGCGCTGGATCGCATCGCGGATGTCGAAATGCTCCTCGTACCAGACGAGGCGATGCACGCCGTAGCGTGACGTGAAGCGGGAACCGGCACCTTCGCGATGCTCCGGCACCCGGCGCGCAAGATCGTTCGTTACGCCGATATAGATCGTGCCGCCCTTCTGGCTGGCGAGCATGTAGACGAAGCCTGTCATGACGCCACACTAGCATCGCCACTCCGAAAAACTTATCCCCCTCAGCCCAACCTCCCCCATAATCCCCCGCATCGCCTTCATGGGAACCGGTGCGCACCGGGTATCGGGAGGGCGGCGATGACCTCCCCCCGATGGGCGTCGGACCCTGTCGGGCATGTGGGGGCTGGGAACAGGCCGGCGTGGTCGCTTGACCATGCGGGAAAAGCCGCGGCGGATGCGATCTTCGGATCATTCCGCTGTGACCGGCCGAAAGCCAGACAGCCATCGGTGGGGTGCGCGGGTTCGCGCCACTCACATTACCAATCGGAAGGCACGGCCCGCGCGCCCCGCTTCCCGTTCTTTGACAATGGCCGGATGCCGAATGGCAGGCGCGGTGAGCGCTAATGCCTGCGCGCCTGCACGAGATAGGCGCTGATCGTCGTCTCGCCGAGGAATTTCATCGCCTCAAGCCGGTGCAGCCCTTCGACCAGAACGTAGCGTGCGCCATCCTCGCGCACCTGGATCGGCGTCTTCAGGCCGTTCTCCAGAATATCCTCGGCAAGCACGCGCGCCGTCTCGGGATGAAGCGTCTTCTTGCGCGCCGTCGGCACGTAGACCGCGTCGATCGGAACGGGCTTGGATCGCAGCATGAGGCCTCCTGGCGGGCGCGGGGCGGATGCCCGACTAGATCAGGTCGCCCCCGGCGCGGCAAGACGGAGGAAACGGATGCGGCCACGCGGGCCGCATCCGATCGACGTCAAAGCGTTGCGTTGATGGAGCCGCCGTCGAGCAGGATGTTCTGGCCGACGATGTAGCCTGCATAGGCGCTGCACAGGAACGCGCAGGCCGCGCCGAACTCGTCGGTCGTGCCGAACCGGCCGGCCGGATTGGCGGCATAGGCCGCCTCGCGGGCCTCGTCGACCGTGATGCCCTTCTGCTTCGCCGTGTTGTTCATCAGCGATTCGATGCGCGCGGTCTCGTGCTGTCCGGGCAGCAGATTGTTGATCGTCACGCCATGCCGCGCGACCTGGCGCGAGGTGCCGGCGACGAAGCCGGTCAGGCCGCTGCGCGCCGCGCCCGAAAGACCGAGCGCCGGGATCGGCGCCTTGACCGAGCCGGAGGTGATGTTGACGATCCGGCCCCATTTGCGCTCGATCATGCCCGGCAGGACGGCGGTGATGAGATGGATCGGGGTCAGCATGTTGGCGCGGATGGCGTTCTGCCATTCCTCCTCGCCCCACTCGCTCCACAGACCCGGCGGCGGACCGCCTGCATTGTTGACGAGGATATCGGGCGCCGGCGCTGCCTCCAGCAGTTTCGCACGGCCTTCGGGCGTCGTCACGTCGGCCGCAACGGTCGTCACCTTGACTCCATAGCGCGCGGCGATCTCGGCGGCCGTCTTCTCCAGCGGCTCGGCCGAACGCGCATTGAGCACGATGTCGACGCCGGCTTCCGCCAGCTTCTCCGCCGACCCGCGCCCAAGCCCCTTCGACCCGCCGCAAACGATGGCCGTGCGGCCCCTGATTCCCAGATCCATATCGTCGTCTCTCCCTCTTCAGCCGAGCATCGAACATTGGCCCTTCTCTCGCGAGAAGATGCACAAGTGCAATATACCGCCCCTCTCCCGAAACATACCCCCGGACGACGAGTTTGCCGTCTTCCGGCGTCGGATCTTTGCAGACGTTTGATTTTTTCGTTCGAGCGCCGAAAGCCGCTCTTTTTGGCGGTTGGGGCTTTTTGGTGCGATGTGTTGTGGATTGGTTTGGTTGCGGGGGCCTGCTTCAACCGCCGGCATAAAAGGGATGCTGGGCTGACCCCTCACCTCTTCGTTTCTGGCGAATTCGAGGATGCCCATCAGCTCGCCGCGTAGGGTCGCATGCACCTCGCCGCGCTTCTCGCCCGGCATCAGCACGATTTCTCCGATCAGCGAACGCAGTGCGTCGGCCGCCTGCCTGCCGCCATCTGGATCGTCCAGTGCTTCCGCGAACCGTTCGACACGCAGTCGGTAATGATTGGCGATATTCGGATGAATGTCGGGGATGTCGATCGGAGTCTGCGATAGGCGCGCTTCGATCTCCGTCTTCTGGCGCTCCAGCTCGTCCATTCGTGCCTTCATCGACGGCTGATACATCCCATCCTCGATCGCCGCCATGATACCGGCAACCGCCTTGTCGATCCTGGCGAGCGCCTTCTGATCGGCATTGGTCTGCGCACGGCGATCGCTGTTGAGCCGGTTTATTTCTTCCGCATAGGCGCGAACCGCCTCCGCCACCGCTTCGGATGATACCAGCCTCTCCTTGAGACCAGACAAGACACGCGCCTCGATCTTGTCGCGGGTGATGGTGCGGTTGTTGTCGCAGGTGCCGCGCCGATGATGGTTGAGACAGGCGTAGCGGCCGGGCGTGATGATCCCGTATCTGCCACCGCAACGACCGCAGGTCAGAAGACCGGAAAGAAGAGAGACCGGCCGGTTGGCGAGATGCAGGCGCTTTGCCCTGCCCTCCCGTGTGTTGGCAGGGTTCGGGCCGAAGATTTCAGCAATTTGTTCCTGGCGTTTCCGCACTGCGTTCCAGAGTTCATCGTTCACGATCCGCAGATGCGGAACCTCGGTCCTGATCCAGGCAGTTTCCGGATTGGGGCGCGACACGCGCTTGCCCGTACTTGGATCCTTTATGAAACGCAGCCGGTTCCAGACGAGAACGCCGACATAAAGCTCGTTGTTGACGATACCGGTGCCGCGCGTCCGATGACCACGGATCGAGGTGTCGCCCCATGCGCGGCCAAGCGGTCCGGCAACACCATCCCGGTTAAGATCGACCGCGATTGACTTCGGGCTTTTGCCCGATGCAAATTCGCGAAAGATGCGGCGGATCACCAATGCCTCCTCGGGACGATCTCGCGATCACCTCGAAGAGGATCGCCATTGGCATCGAGCTTCTTGACGACGCGGTAGCCGTAACAAAGCCCGCCGCCGGCCTTGCCCTTTTCCACCCTGCCCCTGAGGCCGCGATGCGTCTTCATGGCAAGATCTTTCAGGAACAGGGCATTCATCGTGCCCTTCAGCCCGACGTGAAGCTCGGAGATTTCTCCTTCGGCCAGCGTGACGATGGTGACGCCGGCGAACTTCAATTGCTTGTAGAGCGTTGCCACGTCCGCCTGGTCGCGGCCGATGCGGTCAAGGGCTTCAGCCAGGACGATGGTGAACTCGCCCCGCTGCGCATCGCGCACCAGGCGCTGAATGCCAGGGCGGAGAATGGTGCTCGCGCCCGAAAGAGCAGCATCCTCATAGGAGCCGATGGTGTGCCAACGCTCCTGGGCGGCGCGTTCCCGGCAAAGCCTGAACTGATCTTCAATCGACGCCGCGCTCTGATGATCGGAGGAGTAGCGGGCATAAAGGGCTGCACGGGTCATCGCCAATACTCTCCCCCTTTGTTGTGTTCTCTCATTCCTGTCCGACCTTCTCGCCCGGTCAGCCGGATCGGGTCGTCAGCGCAGATCGAACATCGGTCAATGCAAAGTCGTTGCCGATATAAAGCAGCATGGCGGAGTGCTGTTTAGCGAGCGCGTAGGCGAAGCAATCGCCGAAATTCAGTCCACCGCGTGTACCGAAGCCCTGTCCGTAATCGATCCTCGCCTTCATCGCGGCACGAGCAAGACGGTCATCGACCGAAGCGATATCGATGCGGAAGTCGGTCAGGAAGCCGTCCAGATCCGCAATCGCCTCGCGCCGGTCTCCACTCTTGATCCTTCCCGCCATGACTGTGCCGGTTTCAACATAGTTCACGGCCGACAATATGCGCGAACCGTCCTTTTGAAGCGCCGTCATACAGGCGGGCGCTTCCACCTCTTCGAACATGATGGCGATGATGGCAGATGAATCGACTACAATCATCGAAAGATGTCGAGTTCTTCGGGCGTGTCTCCGACAGCTTCATCCCATTCCTGCTTGGTGACCGGACGGCGATCATAGCGATCAGCGCGTTCGCGCACGAACGCCGCCATGCGTGCTGCGTAGTCGCTGCTCGACTCCTGCTCGGCCCGCAGCCGTTCCAGTCTCTCCCGCATCGCCTTGGTGATGGCGTCAGTCATTGTCTCACCGGTGAGCCGGGACAACTCCCGCGCCAATCTGTCGGCTTCCTCAGTCTTGATGCTGAGACCCATTGTAAAGTTCCTATCTAGATTATTTTTCTAGATATCACATGAAGCGCGTTAGCTCAATCGAAAATCCAGGCATCCGGTTTGTTTCAGTCATCATCGGCACCTTCGTGATCTTCGCGCGGGTCGGATGCCTGTTCGAGATCGGCGTTGTCATTGGCGGCGCGCATGGCTTTCTCGAAGTTCTCGCGCGCCATGCGCCGGCCGACCAGTCGGGCGATGGACAGCACCACCGCATCCAGCCGTTCGGAATGGCGCATGATCGTGCTGCCTCCTAATGGTTGTCCCTGACGAATTAGAAGACCAGACAGAGCGGCAATTTACCGTTGCGCAATAGATATTTAGGCATCGCAGGGCTGTGGAGTGGAAACGACGGCGAATAGGATGGTTCTACAATCCGAGAGCCCGCCCTCTGCCGAGGTCGATGCCGTGGGTGAAGGCGAGTTCGCGGCCGAGGCTGCGACCTGATTCGATGCCGATACCAAGTTCGCGCTTGCGATTTGCGAGAAGGGATTCCATCTGCGGGTCGCGTTCGAGGCTTTTCGCCATGTCGCCCATCGACGACCGCGTTGCGTTGAAGCCCGACATGTTGCCCGCCTGATATTGCCGCTGGCTGGTCCGATCGAGCTTCTGCCAGCGTTCCACGAAGCGGTCCGCGCGGCGCTGGGGATCGGTGCGGATTTCGGTTTCGAGCTGGAGAGCACGAATGGCGCGGTTGACCTGACCTGATGCCGTCTCGCGGACAAGCTCCGGGTTTTTGACATAGGCGGCTTCGGAATCGCGCCAGCCATGGGGGCGAACCTCCTCGAAGGCTTTGCGAGCGTCGGTCAGTTCGCGCATCTGCTCGGGACTGCCTTTGCCGTCCGCATCTCCGGTGGCAAAGATCGTATCGATGGCGCGCGCGTGTCGGATGAGCGCCCTGGTGGGGGCCTTGCGCAGCGCCTCTTCCATGTCGTCGGCAGCGTCGCGCTGCGCCTGCGGCTCCGCCTCAACCCGCTCCGGCATGTCTGGCGCGCGATTTGCCGCCGCCGGCTCCGTCTCCCTTTCCGGCTCCTTTGCGATTTGATCGCCTGGCGCATTCTCTCCGGGGGAGCGCAGACCCTCCATCAACTCGTCGATGCGCTCGCGCACCGTCTCCGGCACCAGCTTCCGGACGATCTCGACGACACGCTGCTTGAAGGTGATGCCGCGCCGCTCGGCATAGTCCTTTGCCGGGTCGAGTTGCTCGTAATCCGAGGCCATGTCCTTGGCCCGGTCGCGCGACAGGGTGCGAACGAGCTTGTCCTGACCGGCGAAGTCGTCGCGGCCATAATGCAGGTCCATGCCGTCGCGGTGGCGCGACAGGGCGACATAGCTGCCATGGGCGTCGAGGCCCGGTGTCGCCAGCACATGGGTGCGGTCCACCGTCATCCCCTGCGCCTTATGGATGGTCGCGGCATAGCCGTGGTCGATGCGGTCGTAATCTTTCAGGTCGAACTGGACGGACCGGGCATCATCGGTGCGCACCGTCATGCCTTGGGTGCTGACCTCTTCGATGGTGCCGAGCGTGCCGTTCTTGACGCCGAGGCTGCGTTCGTTTTGCAGGAACATGACTCGGTCCCCGCTGGCGAAGCTGCGCTCGCCGCGCTCGACCGTGACACGCACGTCTTCGCCCAGATCGCCAGCCTCCCGCATCCGGTCGCGCGCGGCCTCGTTGAGTTCTCGCACCTCGGCATTGGTATAGGTGAGGATGATGCGACTGCGGTCCGGAGCCGCCTGCCGATCCCGATCCCAGCGTTCGATCAGTTCGTCACGCGACTGTTCCCGCGATTTTGTCTCATGCACCATGGCGTTTCGGTCATAGGCACGGATCGCAGCATCGATCCTGCCGGTTGCCAGATCGCGCGTGGCGTTGCGCTGCCAGTCCTCACGCTGGCGGCGCACGGTTTCGATCTCGACGCCGCTATGACGCTCATGGATCGAGCGGAAGGCGGCACCTGCTTCGATGGATTGGAGTTGCTGCGGATCGCCGACCAAGACGACTTTTGCCCCGACATCGGCGGCATGGGAGAGCACGCGCTCCAACTGGCGCGTGCCGACCATGCCGGCCTCATCGATGACCAACACATCGCGGGACGTGAGCATGTCACGGCCCTGCGCCCAGCCATGCTCGATGCTGGCGATGGTGCGGGACGCGATGCCCGAACCGCTTTCCAGATTTTCCGCGGCAATCCCGGACAGCGCGACGCCGCGAACCTCGAAGCCTGACGCCTCCCATGCCTCGCGCGCCACGCCGAGCATGGCGCTCTTTCCCGTCCCGGCATAGCCGACGACGATGCCGAGATCGCGTCCGTTGGTGACATGCGCCAGTGCATCGGCCTGCTCGCTGGACAGGACAAGGCCACGCTGTTCGGCGCGCGCCAGTGCCGCCTCTCGATCCCTGTCATTGACCTCATGGCGTTCCCGCTCGGCCATGAGGTCGGCGGCGCGGTGTAGGCGTTGTTCCGCCTCGATCATCGCGCGCGTGGTGAACCGATCCTCGCCGCGTCCGTCCTTGCCGAGTTCGACCAGATCGGGCGCATCGCGGACTGCGCCCATGACCTCGTTGAACTGGTCGATGCCGTCGCTGTGCCGATGCGCGAACTTCGCCATGTCGCGCCGTGTGAAGGTCGATTGCTGATGGGTGATCGCATCCAGAGCGACAGACGGATCGGCGATGATCCGTTCGCCATTGTTGCGGGCGATCTCGCGGTGCATGTCCGCGCGGTCGGCGGCTTCGATCCCTACACCCGCGATGCCCCGACCCTCGATCCGCTGTGCCGGCGCGCCGATTTGGCTTTGCGGCTCCAGCGCAATGCCCTGTGCCTCCAGACTGCGGTGATCAATGCGCGCGTCGATGTCAAGTTCGGCCAGGCGCTCCAAGCTCGGCCCAGCGTTCGCGCCAGCGCTCGACCATCTCGGTTCGATTCCAGTCCCGCACCTTCTTGCCGAACCCGTCCTCATTGACTTCGCGCATGGTGAGCATGACATGGGCGTGGGGCTTGGGCATGCCGTCCTCACCGATATCCCAATGCACATTGAGATCGGCGACCATGCCCCTATCGACGAATTCACTCTGGACGAAGTCGCGGGCGAGTTCGACACCCTGCGCCTCGCTCATCTCGCGCGGCAAGGCGAACTCGATCTCGCGGGGAAGCTGCGCGTCCTTCCTCACCTCGAAGGCTTCGACATCGTTCCAGAGCCGTTCGCGGGCGCTCCATGCCTCTGGTGCGTTCTCAGGCAACAGCACCTCGGAATGGACAACGCCGCGCTTGTTGGAAAAATCCTGCACGCGATCGATCCGCTGGTCGCGCAGCCGTGAGGCCGAACGGTAGGCGGCGGACGCCACCGCGCTGGAGCCGGTCTTACGGCCAATGACTTTGACATGAAGATGATAGATCGCCATCGCGCGGCGATGATGCGCACGGGAAAGCCAACGTCGGAACGACGTATAAGCGCGCCCTCCCTCGAAAAATTCTCGGGATGGACCAACCCGTCGCAGTGCGTCTTGGCAACATAGAGGCCTTGTGCACGGCGCTCAACTATCATCATTCCATCAACAGCTTATGGAGACAACGATGCGCAAGCCACGGGACTATGATGCGGAACTGAAGGCGCTGGAAGACAAGGCCAGGGACCTCAAGACCCGCAAAGTGCAGCAACTCGGCGAACTGGTCATCGCGACCGGTGCCGATGCGTTTACGGCTGAGGAACTGGCTGGCGCGCTGGTCGTTCTGGCCGAGACGAAGGATGCCGGGAAGAGGGAGGCATGGGCGCAGCGCGGGGCCGCGTTCTTTCGCGGCCGGTCGCGGCGATCTGCTCCGGCATCTGAGCGCGACGCTGGCGACGCTCAAAAGCTACCGGGCGGCGCGCAACCGGCATCTGGCGGCGCAGGCGCGGTATGATATGCGCGGTTGGGCCGTCGAGCGCCGCAAGCGGACACAGCATCTGATCGAGCTCGGCGGGCTCGTGGTCAAGGCGGGGGTCGTCGAACTCGCCAACGACGATCGCGCCATGATCTATGGGGCGATGATCTGGATGGCCGACAAGCTCAAGAGCGACGACGGCGAACGGGCGCGGGAACTATGGGCCGGAAAGGGTAGAGAAGCATTTGCGAATGAAGACAGGAAGCCTAGGCTCAGGACTCATTGATCAGAGCCGGAAGATGACGGCAGCTGCGATGCAGATGGCCGAGAAGAAGATGTGGGCGCATCGGTCGTAGCGGGTTGCGATGCGTCGCCGGTCCTTGATCTTGGCGAACAGGTTCTCGACCTTGTGGCGCTGGCGATAGAGCGCCCTGT
>JAESGS010000232.1_pt1 | contig 70270 bp, 71 predicted proteins | sample 9269761 | NCBI WGS metagenome assembly JAESGS01 (sample SAMN15741799, study PRJNA653493) | algae metagenome | isolation source: Cyanosarcina radialis HA8281-LM2 and co-occurring heterotrophs from damp... | place: USA: Makauwahi cave, Hawaii | collected 2011-01-06 | reverse complement strand
GGCATCATCCCCCGCAAGTCGGTGCACGAGCCGATGCAGACCGGCCTCAAGGCGATCGACAGCCTGGTGCCCGTCGGCCGCGGCCAGCGCGAGCTGATCATCGGCGACCGTCAGACCGGCAAGACCGCCGTCGCCATCGACACCTTCCTGAACCAGAAGGCGATCAACGCCGGCGGCGACGAGTCGAAGAAGCTCTATTGCATCTATGTCTGCGTCGGCCAGAAGCGCTCGACCGTCGCGCGCATCGTCAAGACGCTGGAAGACTACGGCGCGCTCGAATACTCGATCGTCGTCGCCGCGACCGCCTCGGAGCCGGCGCCGCTGCAGTTCCTCGCGCCCTACACCGGCTGCACGATGGGCGAGTATTTCCGCGACAACGGCATGCATGCCGTGATCGTGTACGACGACCTGTCGAAGCAGGCCGTCGCCTACCGCCAGATGTCGCTGCTGCTGCGCCGCCCGCCGGGCCGCGAAGCCTATCCGGGCGACGTCTTCTACCTGCATTCGCGCCTGCTCGAGCGCGCCGCCAAGATGTCGGACGCGATGAAGGCGGGCTCGCTGACGGCGCTGCCGATCATCGAGACCCAGGCCGGCGACGTGTCGGCCTACATTCCGACCAACGTGATTTCGATCACCGACGGCCAGATCTTCCTCGAGACGGAGCTCTTCTATAAGGGCATCCGCCCGGCCATCAACGTCGGCCTGTCGGTCAGCCGCGTCGGCTCTGCCGCCCAGATCAAGGCGATGAAGCAGGTCGCCGGCCGCATCAAGCTCGAGCTCGCGCAGTACCGCGAAATGGCGGCCTTCGCGCAGTTCGCCTCGGACCTCGACGCCTCGACGCAGAAGCTGCTGGCCCGCGGCGCGCGCCTGACCGAGCTGCTGAAGCAGCCGCAGTACTCGCCGATGCCGGTCGAGGAGCAGGTCGTGTCGATCTTCGCCGGCGTGCGCGGCTATCTCGACGGCATGGATGTGGGCAAGATCAACCGCTTCGAGCAGGGCCTGCTCGGCGAGATCAAGTCCAAGCACAAGGACATCCTGGACGCGATCCGCACCGACCGCGAGCTGAAGCCGGCGACGGAAGAGAAGCTCAAGGGCGTTCTCGACCAGTTCTTGAAGACCTTCGCCTGATCTAGAAACCGGAACGCCGTCGAAGACCAGCGCGCATGCCCAGCCTCAAGTCGCTCCGCGTCCGTATCAACAGCGTCAAGTCGACGCAGAAGATCACCTCCGCCATGAAGATGGTGGCGGCGGCGAAACTGCGCCGCGCGCAGGAGCAGGCGGAGGCCGCGCGGCCGTTCGCCGAGCGCATGTCGCGGATGCTCAGCTCGCTGGCGGGCTCGCTCGCCGGGTCGGCCGGCGCGCCGGCGCTGCTCGCGGGCACGGGCAAGGACCAGGTGCATCTGGTCGTCGTGATGACGTCGGATCGCGGCCTGTGCGGCGCGTTCAACTCGTCGATCGTGCGCGGCGCGCGCCAGTTCATCCGTCAGCTCGTCGCGGAGGGCAAGACCGTCAAGATCATGACGGTCGGCCGCAAGGGCCGCGACCAGCTCCGCCGCGACTACGGCAAGCTGATCGTCGAGTCGATGGAGGATGTCGGCAAGCGCCGGCTCGCCTTCACCGACGCGCAGCGCGTCACCGAACGCGTCGTCGCGATGTACGAGGCGGGCGAGTTCGACGTCTGCACGGTCATCTACAACCGCTTCAAGTCGGCGATCAGCCAGGTCGTCACGCGCCAGCAGCTCATCCCGTTCGCGGTCGAGGGCGGTGCGGCGGGCGGCAGCGCCACGGAGTCGGGCGCCGTCTACGAATACGAGCCGGACGAGGAAGAGATCCTCTCCGCCCTGTTGCCGCGCAACCTGTCGGTCCAGGTCTTCCGCGCGCTGCTGGAGAACGCCGCGTCCGAACAGGGTGCTCGCATGAGCGCCATGGACAGCGCCACGCGCAACGCCGGCGACATGATCAAGCGTCTCACCCTGAACTATAACCGCACGCGCCAGGCGATGATCACCAAGGAGCTGATCGAGATCATCTCCGGCGCCGAAGCGGTCTGATTTTCCGTAGGAGCTGAACGATGGCGAAGAACAATGTCGGTCGGATCGCGCAGGTCACGGGCGCCGTGGTGGACGTCCACTTCGACGGCGAGCTGCCCGAAATCCTGAACGCGCTGCAACTGACCAACCAGGGCAACAAGCTGGTGCTCGAAGTGGCGCAGCACCTTGGCGAGCAGACGGTGCGCACCATCGCCATGGACACGACGGACGGCCTCGTCCGCGGCCAGGAAGTGACCGACACCGGTGCTCCGATCGCCATGCCGGTCGGGCCCGAGACGCTCGGCCGCATCCTCAACGTGATCGGCGCCCCCGTCGACGAGCGCGGCCCGGTCAACGCCAAGAGGACCCTGCCGATCCATCGCCAGGCGCCCGAGTTCGTCGACCAGTCGACGGAAGCCGAGATTCTGGTCACCGGCATCAAGGTCGTCGACCTGCTGGCGCCCTACGCCAAGGGCGGCAAGATCGGCCTGTTCGGCGGCGCCGGCGTCGGCAAGACCGTGCTGATCATGGAGCTGATCAACAACGTCGCGAAGGCGCATGGCGGCGTGTCGGTGTTCGCCGGCGTGGGCGAGCGTACCCGCGAGGGCAACGACCTCTACCACGAGATGATCGAGGGCAAGGTCATCAACCTCGACGGCCCGGGCTCCAAGGTGGCGCTGGTGTACGGCCAGATGAACGAGCCCCCGGGTGCCCGCGCGCGCGTCGGCCTCTCGGGCCTCACCGTCGCCGAGTACTTCCGCGACGAGGAAGGCCAGGACGTGCTGTTCTTCGTCGACAACATCTTCCGCTTCACCCAGGCGGGCTCGGAAGTGTCGGCGCTGCTGGGCCGCATCCCGTCGGCCGTCGGTTACCAGCCGACCCTGTCGACCGACATGGGCGCGCTGCAGGAGCGCATCACCACCACCAAGAAGGGCTCGATCACCTCGGTGCAGGCCATCTACGTGCCCGCCGACGATCTGACCGACCCCGCGCCCGCGACCTCGTTCGCCCACCTTGACGCGACGACCGTGTTGTCGCGCCAGATCGCCGAGCTGGGCATCTATCCCGCCGTCGACCCGCTCGACTCGACCTCGCGCATGCTCGACCCGCGCGTCGTCGGCGACGAGCACTACAAGGTCGCCCGCGACGTGCAGCGCATCCTGCAGACCTACAAGTCGCTGCAGGACATCATCGCCATTCTGGGCATGGACGAGCTGTCGGAAGAGGACAAGCTGACGGTCGCGCGGGCGCGCAAGATCCAGCGCTTCATGTCGCAGCCCTTCCACGTCGCCGAGGTCTTCACCGGCACGCCGGGCGTGTTTGTGAAGCTCGAGGACACGATCAAGGGCTTCCGCAAGATCTGCGCCGGCGAGTGCGACGACATGCCGGAAGGCTCGTTCTACATGGTCGGCACCATCGAGGAAGCCGTCGAGAAGGCCCGCAAGATGGCCGCCGAGGCGGCGTAAGGCGAGTCTGCGGAGGGTCCGCGCCAGGGCGGGTCTTAGACCTGCCCCTACATCAGGTGCGATCTCGTTGTAGGGGCCGGTCTAAGACCGGCCCTGCAGGATCGAAGGGACAGAGAGCAGATCCATGGCCGAAAAAGTGCAATTCGAACTCGTCTCGCCCGAGCGGCTGCTCATGTCGCAGGCCGTCGACATGGTCGTCGTCCCGGGCAGCGAAGGCGATTTCGGCGTCCTGCCGGGCCATGCTCCCCTGATCTCGACCGTGCGGCCGGGCGTGATCGAGGTGTACGAGGGCAGCACCATCACCGACCGCATCTTCGTCGCGGGCGGCTTCACCGAGGTGACGCCGGAGCGCTGCACGGTGCTGGCCGAGCAGGCGGAGCGGCTGCAGGACCTCGACCGCGGGCAGGTCGAGAGCGAGCTCAAGGCGCTGCGGGAAGAGCTGGCCGCGGCGGGCAGCGATGCCGAAAAGGCCGCGCTGACCGCGCGAATCGACGTCGCGGAAGCGAAACTCGCAGTCATCCAATAGCGTTTTGTTCTTGGCAGTAGGGTCGCACCCGTCCCGCCGTGGACGGGCCGGGCCTTGACGCGTGCAAGGTCTGACTGTTAAGCCCATAGGATCGTTGACAGAACCGGTGCCGGAGCCGAGCCAAGACGCATGAAAGCCTGGACGCTCGACGACATCGACTGGGGCAGGTTCGACCGCAGCAAGGTCGATCCGGACCTGTTGCGCATCGTCAAGGCTGCGAGCCTGGTCGAGCATAACGGGCTCGATTACGCCACCTATCTCTGCAACGTCTTCCATGACGATCCGGCGTTCCAGGACACCGCGCGGCACTGGGCGCACGAGGAAGTGCAGCACGGCGAGGCGCTGGCGCGATGGGCCGAGATGGCCGATCCGTCCTGGCGTTTCGCGGACTCCTTCAAGCGGTTCACGGACGGTTACAAGCTGCCGCTCGATGCGACGCAGTCGGTGCGCGGCAGCCGCACCGGCGAGCTGATCGCCCGCTGCATCGTCGAAACCGGCACGAGCTCCTATTACACCGCGCTGGCCGAGGCGACGGACGAGCCGGCGCTGAAGCAGATCTGCCAGAAGATCGCCGCGGACGAGCTGCGGCACTACAAGCTCTTCTATACGGCGATGAAGCGCTACCAGGACGCCGAGCGGCTCGGCCGCTGGGGCCGCCTGCGCACCGGGCTGGGCCGCATCCTCGAATCCGAGGACGACGAACTCGCCTACGCCTATTACGCGGCCAACGACACGAGTGGCGCGCCGTATGACCGCCGCACGTACAGCCGCGCCTATGCGCGCCGGTCCTATGCGGTCTATCGTCCGCGGCATGTCGAGCGCGGCATCGCCATGGCGCTCAAGGCCGTCGGCCTCAAGGCCAACGGCAGGCTGCACCTGATGCTGTGGTCGGTCGTCAGCCGGCTGATGCAGATGCGCGCAGCCTCGCTCGCGCGCGCGGGCGCTTAGGCCCGCTCAGCGCAGGACACGCGCCAGCCGGCGTTTCGTCCGCTTCTTCGCGCGCTTCTCTTCATCTTCTGCGACGTCGACGCCGCCGGCACCCTGCGGGTGCGGCTCCTCGCGCTTCAGGTCGGATTTGATCTCGCCAGGGTCGCCGGCCATCAGGTCGGAGAGGCCGCCGGTGCGGGCGGTCGGGGCGGGGGCTTTGCGGGAATCCGGCATCACGTATCTCCTTCTCGGAGGAGAATCCGCCAGTGCGGCGAAGGTTCCAGCGAGCGCTTGAAGGTCGCAGGTGCGCCATCTCAGGTCTGGACCGGATTGTCAGGCGTGCCGTCGGCTCTCAGCGTGGGGCAATGGCAGCAACCCTGACAGAGGCAACGGCCGGGCAGCGCGTGCACGGTTATCCTTTGCTCTATGAGGTCAATACGCGCGCGGCGCTCGCGATGCGCGCGCCGGCGCTTGGCCGCGCAGCGACGCTCGATGACGTTCCCGACAGCGACCTCGATCGCTGGGCTGCGCGCAAATTCGATTTCATCTGGATGCTTGGCGTCTGGCAGACCGGCGAGGTGGGACGCGCCGTGTCGCGCGCGCAGCCGTCCTGGCGACAGGGGTTCGAGCACGCGCTTCCCGATCTCGTGGAAGGCGATATCTGCGGATCGTGCTTCGCGGTCCAGGACTACTCGGCCCATGGGGATTTCGGCGGTCCGGATGCGCTGGCGCGGTTCCGTGAACGCCTGAAGCGGCGCGGCCTGCGCCTGATGCTCGATTTCGTGCCGAACCACTCGGCGCGCGATCATGCGTGGGTGTCCGATCATCCGGAGTTCTATGTGCAGGGCACGGAGGACGACCTCGCCCGCACGCCGCACAACTACGCGCGCGTCGAGACGCGGCAGGGGCCCCGGGTCTTCGCCTACGGCCGCGATCCATACTTTCCCGGTTGGCCGGATACGTTCCAGCTCAACTACGGCAATTCCAGCCTGCGCGCGGCGATGGAGCTCGAGCTCTACCATGTCGCCGAGCAATGCGACGGCGTGCGGTGCGACATGTCGATGCTGCTGCTGCCAGACGTGTTCGAGCGGACCTGGGGCATCGCCGCGCGGCCATTCTGGCCCGATGCGATCCGGCGCGTGCGCCGCGAGTTTCCCGGATTCGTGTTCATGGCCGAGGCGTACTGGGATCTTGAATGGACCATGCAGCAGCAGGGCTTCGACTTCGTCTATGACAAGCGGCTCTATGACCGGCTGCGCGAGCGCCACGCGCGGCCGGTGCGCGACCACCTGCGCGCCGACATGGTGTTCCAGAACCGGCTCGCTCGTTTCATCGAGAATCACGACGAGCCGCGCGCGGCGGCGACGTTCCCGCCCGACGTGCATCGCGCCGCGGCCATCATCACCTTCCTCTCCCCGGGCCTTCGGCTGTTCCACGAGGGACAATTCGAAGGCCGCAAGGTGCACCTCTCGGTGCATCTTCGGCGTGGGCCCGACGAGTCCGCCGACACTGCGCTGCAGGCGTTCTACGAACGTCTGCTCGCGGTCCTGGAGCATCCCGCCCCGCGTGCGGGCCCGTGGTGGCTGCTCGAATGCCTGCCTGCCTGGCAAGGCAACGGGAGCTGGGACGGCTTCATCGCGGCGGCATGGGGCAATGCCGGCCAGCGCCTGCTGGTCGCGGTCAATTATGCGGGCACGCAGGGGCAGTGCTATGTCCGGCTGCCGTTCAGCGAATTCAGCGGCCGCCGCGTGCGCCTGTCGGACCGCATGGGCGAAGCCGTCTACGAACGCGACGGTGACCTGCTGCTCGCCTCGGGCCTCTATCTCGACATGCCGGCCTGGGGCTACCACGTGTTCGAAGTGACGGCCGCGCCGGCCTGATCGCCGCAAGAATCGGATGTTGTCGTTGCCGCCACCGGCGTAGCGTGCGCCATGCACGATACGATCGAGCGCACCATGGCGGCGCGCGAATGGGCGCTGCTGCTGACGCTGTCGGTGCTGTGGGGCGGCTCGTTCTTCTTTGTCGGCGTGGCCGTGCGCGAGCTGCCGACCTTCACCATCGTCGCCTCGCGCGTCGGCCTTGCCGCCCTGGTGCTGCTGCTCGCCCTGCGCCTGGCCGGGCTGGCGCTGCTGAGAGATCCGCGGGCGTGGCGCGCCTTCCTCGCCATGGGCCTGCTCAACAACGCCTTGCCCTTCTCCCTGATCGTCTGGGGGCAGGCGCATGTCGCCAGCGGCCTCGCCTCGATCCTCAATGCCACGACGCCGCTGTTCACCGTCCTTGTCGCGCATCTCCTGACGACGGATGAGCGGTTGACGGCGTGGCGCCTCGTCGGCGTCGCGGTCGGCTTTGCCGGCGTCGTGCTGATGATCGGCCCGGATGCGTTGCGCGGCTTCGGCAGCGACGTGCTGGCGCAGCTAGCCTGCCTTGCCGCGGCGTTGTCCTATGCCTGCGCCGGCGTGTACGGGCGCCGCTTCCGGGCGATGGGCATCGCGCCGCTGCAGACGGCGGCGGGACAGCTCGTCGCCTCCAGCCTGGTGCTGGTTCCCGTGGCGCTGCTGCTCGACCGGCCATGGACGCTGCCGATGCCCGGCGCCGGCACCTGGGCCGCGATGGTCGCGCTGGCCATCCTGTCGACCGCGATCGGCTACATCCTCTACTTCCGCATCCTCGCGCGGTCCGGCGCGACCAACGTGCTGCTCGTCACCTTCCTGGTGCCGGTCAGCGCCATCCTGCTCGGCGCGCTCGTTCTGGACGAGCGGCTCGCGGCGCGGCACTTCGCGGCGATGGCGCTGATCGGGTTGGGCCTCGCCTGCATCGACGGGCGGCTGCTGCCCTTCGGGAAGAAACCGTATTGACCGCGCGGGGCGGTTGCGGCTCAATCCGCGGCGGAAAACCGCGCCCGCCCGGTCCTCGCGACCGCGGCGGGCGTTTCGCTTTGGGGTGAAACGGCTGAAACAGTGAAACAGGCTGAAATCGAAAAGCGCCGGTGGCGGCGAGGGGCGACAGACATTCTTCGCGGAACAGTGGAACACTTAAGCCATTGATCCGGCTAAAAAGCGTTCAGCGCGTTTTCGCCGGCTCCGCGAGATGGCGGAATTCCTCGACCAGCGCCATGTACAGGTTGCGCTTGAACGGCACGATCAGGCCGGGAAGGTTCGCGATCTCGACCCATTGCCAGGCATCGAATTCGGGATGCTTGGTGTCGAGGTCGATCTCCGCATCCTTGCCCATGAAGCGGGCGGCGAACCATTTCTGGCGCTGGCCGCGGAAGCGGCCGCCCCACACCCGCCCGACCAGGTGCGGCGGCAGGTCGTAGGCATGCCAGTCACGGCTCTCGGCCAGGATGATGGCGTTGGCGGTGCCGATCTCCTCTTCCAGCTCGCGCAGGGCCGCGGCGCGCGGCGCCTCGTCGCCGTCGATGCCGCCCTGCGGCATCTGCCACGCATCGGCCTTGGCGTCGATGCGGCGGGCGACGAAGACGCGCCCGTGCTCGTCGAACAGCATGATGCCGACGCCGAGCCTGTAGGGCAGTGCGGCACGGCCGCGCGGAGAGACTGGCTTGCGCGGCGCCATGGCGCGGGTCAGCGGTCGGGCTGCCGGTTGGCGACGGCGGTGATGGGGACCAGCACCAGCCCCTTGACCTCGAGCGTCGCCAGCCACGCGTTCACCCGCTCCAGCGTGACGGGATAGGGCTGCGCCATCGCGACGGCGCTGCCGCCCTCGCGCGCGATGCGCTCGATCTCGGCCAGCCGGTTGTCGATGGCGAGGCGCGACGCCTCCTGGTCGATCTGGCGGTCGTTGATCGCGCGCGGCAGGCCGATATCCGTCGCCACCTTGGCGGCGATGCTGCGCGCGCTGGCGCGGCTGTCGACGAACATCAGACCGCGCTCGTTGATCGCCGTCAGCACGGGCTTCAGCGCATCGGGCATGGTCGTGAAGCGCGAGCCCATGTGGTTGGTGACGCCGACATAGCCGTTGATGCGCCCCAGCACCCAGTCGAGCCGCTCGAGGTTCTGCTGCGCGCTGAGATTGCTCAGCAGCGCGCGCGGTCCGGGATCGTTGGCCGGAAAGTTGATCGGCTCCATCGGCAGGTTGAGCAGCACTTCGTGGCCGGCGGCCCGCGCCAGCCCGATCCAGTGCTCGAGATTGTCGGCATAAGGGCTGAAGGCCAGCGAGACGTCGGCCGGCGTCTGCTGGATCGCCGCCGTCGTGGCGGCGCTCGACAGGCCGAGCTCGCTGATGATGACGGCAACGCGCGGCCGGCGGTCGTTGGCGTCGAAGGCGCGGCTGTAGCGCAGCCAGGCCGGCTGTGCGGCCTCGCGCGCGGCCGGCAGGCGGGGGGCGACGGCTGCGGTCTGGGCGGGCGGAGCGGGCGCGGGCATCGCCGCCGCAGGCGGAGGCGGTGCCGGAGGAGGTGGCTGCGGGTTCACCGCCGGCGGCGGTGGTGCAGGCTGGGCCTGGACGGGCGGGGTGGCCGGCGGCGGGTCAGGCTGTGCAGCCGGCGGCGGCGCAGGCTGTGGCTGGGCAGTCGGCGGCGGAACAGATTCTGGCGCTGCTTGGGGTGGCGGCGGCGCGGGCTCGGCAGCGGGGGACGGTTCCGGCTCGGGGGTCTTCGCCTCGGCCTGCGGCGGCGGGGACGGCGTGGCCTCTTCCAGCATCGCCGGCGCGGGGGCCAATGCCACGCGGACCGGCTCGGGCGGCGGCGCGTCGGGCTGGCTGCCGAGCTGCGTCCAGAGCACGGCCCCGCCGATCCCCCCGATCAGCACGGCCCACGCGACCAGCAGAAGCTGGCGCGTGGCGGGGGCCCGCTCGCGCTGTCGCGGCGGGCCCGGTTTCTTGTCACCCCCGGCCAAGGCCCGCCAACCTGCCCGACTTGCTAGTTGGAGACGCGCTTGTTGTAGAGCGTCAGCCCGCGCAGCAGATCGAAGGCGCGCGCGAGCTGGTAGTCGCCTGGCGAGTCGATCGCCGTGGGCTCCACCTCGTTGTCGGGCGTCGGTCCCTGCTGCGGGGTCGTCGGCTGCGCGCCAGGCGGCGTCGCCGGACGCTGTCCCTGCCCCTGCTGCTGCTCGTTGCGCAGCGCGCCGCGCAGGTCGGACTCGCGACGGCCACGCGGCTGGTCGATCTTCTCGATGCGCGCCGGCTCGACGACGATGTCGGGCTCGATGCCCTGCGCCTGGATCGAGCGGCCGGACGGCGTGAAGTAGCGTGCCGTGGTCAGCCGGATGGCGCCCTGGCCGCCGAGCGGGATGATCGTCTGGACCGAGCCCTTGCCGAAGGTCTTGGTGCCGAGGACGATCGCGCGGCGGTGATCCTGCAGCGCGCCCGCGACGATTTCGGATGCCGAGGCGGAGCCGCCGTTGACGACGACGACGATCGGCAGGTTGCCGAGGATGTCGCCGGTTTTGGCGTTGAAGCGCTGCGCCTCGTCGCTGCGGCGGCCGCGCGTCGAGACGATCTCGCCCTTGTCGAGGAAGTCGTCGGAGACCGCCACGGCCTGGTCGAGCAGGCCGCCCGGATTGTTGCGCAGGTCGAGGACGACGCCGGACAGCTTGGAGCCGAGCTGCTCCTTGATCTTGGTCACGGCGTTGCGCACGCCGAGATCGGTCTGCTCGGTGAAGGAGGTGACGCGGATGTAGCCGAGATCGCCCTCGGTGCGGAACCGCACCGACTGGATCTTGATGACCGCGCGGGTCAGCGTGATGTCGAACGGCTCCTGGTTGCCGCGGCGCACGGTCAGCTTGATCGAGCTGTTGACCGGACCGCGCATCTTGTCGACGGCCTCCTGCAATGTCAGGCCCATGACCTGCTCGCCATCGAGATGGGAGACGAGGTCGCCGGGCTTGAGACCGGCCTTGAAGGCGGGGGTGTCGTCGATCGGCGAGACGACCTTGACGAGGCCGTTCTCCATCGTGACTTCGATGCCGAGGCCGCCGAACTCGCCGCGCGTCTGCACCTGCATGTCGCGATAAGTGCGGGCGTTCATGTAGCTCGAATGCGGGTCGAGGGCCGTGAGCATGCCGTTGATGGCATCCTCGATCAGCTTGCGGTCCTGCGTCTCTTCGACGTAGTCGGAGCGCACGCGTTCGAACACTTCACCGAACAGGTTGAGCTGCCGGTAGGTATCCGATGTGTTGCCCTGTTGTGGCTGCTGTTGCTGTTGGGCGGCGGTGGTCAAAGGCACAGTGAGCCACAGGGCGACGAATGTCGCTGCGGCGGTCCGAACTGAAATCATCCGCTTACCTTCTCATTGCGCGGCGCCAGCCAAGGCAACGGATTGATTGGTTGGCCGTTGCGCCGCAACTCAACATAAATCGACGGGTTCCCCGTCTCGGGAGAACCCGCCGTCCCGACCGGTTCGCCGGTCGCCACGATCTGCCCGACGGCGCCGTCAATCCGGCCCAATCCTGCTAATAGGGTATGATATCCTTCGCTGTGTTCGATGATCAAGATAAGCCCGTAGGTGCGGAACGGGCCCGCGAACACAATTTGGCCATCATGCGGGGCGACGAGCTGTGCACCCGGACGCGGCTCGATGGTCAGGCCGCGATGCGGCTGGCCGCCCTCGCCGGGCTGGCCAAAGGACAGCACGACCCGGCCGCGGACCGGCGCCACTGTGCCGGCTCCGGTCTCGTCGCTGAAGGGGCGGATCGCCCGAGGGGGCGGCGTGCGCGCCGCAAGCTGCGCCGCGCGCGCCTCGCGTTCGGCCGTTTCCCGCGCCTCGGCGGCAGCCCGCTCCGCTTTCAGCCGATCGACCAGCTCGCGGATGTCGTGCGCCTCGCGCGCAAGGCGCTCGATGCGCGCGGCGCTGCCGCGTTGTGCCGTCTCCAGCTCGGCGAGGAGCTGGGCGCGCCGCGCGATGACGCCGTCCAGGGTCTCGCGCTCGGCTGCCAGCCGCTCTGCGGTGCTGGCAACCGCCTTGTGCTGCGCATCCAGCCTTGCGCGCGCCTGCTGCAACGCTTCGAGCTGCGCCGACAGGGCCTCCGCCTGGGCGCGCAGCGCCGGAGTCAGAGTGCCTAACAGCTTGGCCGTGCGCGCCGAGTCCATCGGCGATGCCGGAAGCACGAGCGCCGCTTCCGCAGGCTGGCGGCTGATGCGGCCGAGTTCGGCGACCAGCCGGCCAAGCTGCAGGCGGCGCTGCTCGAACGCGGCCTCCTTGGCCTGCGCATCGGCATCGAGCTCGCCGAGGCGAAGCTCCAGCTCGGACAGACTGGCTTCGGTCTCCTGGAGGGACGTCGCAAGTCCCGCCGCACGGGTCCGCAGGCCGGTCAGCTCGCGCAGCGCCGCCTCCGCCTCGCGGCTCAGCCGGCGCTGCGATTCGCGCTCCGTGCCGATCGAACGTTCGATCTGTTCCAGGCGCTGCTGCGGCGGCGGATCGGCGGCGTGAACGATCGACGCGACATGCGCCGCGCCCAGCGCGGCGGACAGGGCGAGCAGCGCCCTAGACCTGCGCACGGCCTTCGGCTGGTGCCGGCGCGACGATCAGCGAATGGCCGGTCATGTCGGCGGGCGGATCGATGCCCATCAGCTCGAGCAGGGTCGGCGCCACGTCGGCCAGCTTGCCGTTCTTGAGGGAGATCGGCGCATTGCGGCCCACGCCGCCGCCGTTGATCAGCATCACCGGCACCGGATTGGTGGTGTGCGCGGTGTGCGGCTGGCCGGTTGCGGGATCGAGCATCATCTCCGCGTTGCCGTGATCCGCGGTGATCAGGAGGGCGCCGCCCTGCCGGGTCACGGCGTCGGCGACGCGGCCGAGGCAGGTGTCGACCGCTTCCACCGCGCGCGTGGCGGCGTCGAGGTCGCCGGTGTGGCCGACCATGTCGGTGTTCGCGTAATTGACCAGGATGAAGTCGAATTTGCGCGAGTCGATCGCCGCGACGAGCTTGTCGGTCATCTCGTAGGCCGACATCTCCGGCTTCAGGTCATAGGTCGCGATCTTGGGCGACGGGACGAGGATGCGCTCCTCGCCTGGCAGCGTGCGCTCGTCGCCGCCGTTGAAGAAGAAGGTGACGTGCGCGTACTTCTCCGTCTCCGCGATGCGGAGCTGCTTGAGGCCGCGCGCGGCGACGATCTCGCCCATCACGTTCCTGAGCTCCATGGGCTTGAAGATCGCCGGCATGAAGCGGTTGAGCTGGTCGGAGTATTCGACCATTCCCAGGGTCGCGGCCGGTTTGACGAGGCGCGCGCGCGCGAAGCCGTCGAAGGCGGGATCGAGCAGCGCCAGCAGGATCTCGCGGGCGCGGTCGGCCCGGAAATTCGCCATCACGATGCCGTCGCCGTCCTTCATCCCGGCATAGGTTCCGATGATGGTGGGCAGAACGAACTCGTCCGTCGTGTTCCGGGCATAGGACTGCCCGACCGCCGCCAGCGGATCGGCCGCGCGCTCGCCCTGCGCATCGACCAGCGCCGCATAGGCGAGGGCGACGCGATCCCAGCGCTTGTCGCGGTCCATCGCGTAATAGCGGCCGCTGACCGTCCCGACGGAAATGCGGCCCTCCGTCTCGGTGTCGGCGAGGAATTTCGCGAGATACGCCTCGGCGCTCCTGGGCGGCGTGTCGCGGCCGTCGAGGAAGGCATGGACCCAGACCTTGAGTCCGGCCTGCGCCAGGATGCGCGCGAGGGCGGCGATGTGGTCCTGGTGCGAATGCACGCCGCCGGGGGACATCAGGCCCATGAGGTGCACGGCGCCGCCGCTGGCTTTCATCTTCGCGATGAACGCGGCCAGCGCGCCGTCGGCGGCCAACGACCCGTTGGCGATCGCCTCGTCGATGCGCGGCAGGTCCTGCATCACGACGCGTCCGGCGCCGAGATTCATGTGACCCACTTCGGAGTTGCCCATCTGCCCCTTGGGCAGCCCGACATGCAGCTCGGACGCTTCGAGGAACGCGACCGGCGAGGTCTTGGCCATGCGGTCGAGATGCGGGGTCTTGGCGCGCAGGATGGCGTTGTCGGCGGCGGGCTGGCTGCGGTGGCCCCAGCCGTCGAGCACGGCGAGCACGATCGGGCGCTGGCGGGGAACGAATCCGGTCATTGTGGCGCGACTATAGAGAAGCGAAACATGATTGCAAAAGGTGGCAAACGTGTGAATTTCGCGTGCCAGACATGTTCGCCGGCTGCGCTGTAAGCGTTCATTAACCGCGAGGCCGCAGGCTCTGAACGAGACGCGACACGTCTGTTCATCCGAGGTTCCATGCGCATCGCGCTGCTGACTTTTGCCTTCCTTGCCGGGCTCGGGGTCGTGATCGGCCATGCCTCGCGCATCGACCCGCAGCCGCGCGTCGACGACACCGGCGCGACGGTCCGCCTCAAGCTTTAGGACCGGTCGGGGGCCGGCGGCCCCGGGTCGACCATGCGGGCGAAGGGCGCCCGCGTGATCACGCGCAGGCCGGCGACGGTCGACAGGCTCCGCATGCTGCGCTGCGCCTCCAGCATGAACTGGCGCATCACCTGTTGCGCGTCGACGTCGCCGACCTCCTCCACCTTCTGCAGCCGGAAGATCGCGTAGAGCCCAAGCAGGAAGGCGAACGCGAAGAAGAAGTCCCAGTGGCGCAGGCGCATCGCGATCAGGTCGGTCGCGGCATCGCCGGCGCCCCAGTGCAGCATCAGCGCCAGCTCCTTGTCGGCGAACCAGGTCGACAGGGCGCCGCCGACGATAGGCGCGATGCCGGCCGCCAGCGCGCCGAACAGACCAAGGGCCGCCAGGTACGATGTCGCGTCCTCGGGTCGGGCGAGCCGCATGCCGATCGTGCCGGTGCCGAGCCCGATGCCCGCGGCCGCGCCGCCCATCAGCAGATGAAGCACGACCAGCATCGGCACCGTCAGCGCATGGCGCTCGGGCGTGTGCGTGTAGGGCAGCGCGAAGATGCAGGCGAGGAAGATGGGGGCCGCCACGGCGAGAACCGACTTGGTGGAGAAGCGGTCGGCGACGACGCCCCACCAGCGCAGGGTCAGGATGTTGGCAAGCTGGCTCAGGACCGACAGCAGCACGACGAAGCCCAGCTCGAAGCCGAGCTGCTGCACGAGATAGACGGCGATGAACGGCGCGGCCAGGTTGGTCGCGAAATTCCAGCTCACCATGAAGACGATCAGCCGGCGGAAATTGCGGTCGCGCAGCGGCCGGCCCAGCATGGTGAACAGGCCGGGGCGGGAGGCGTCGGGTTCCGCGGGCCGCATCGGCACTTCGGGCACCTGGAGCAGCCACCACGAGCTCGCGAAGCCGGCTGCGGCGCCCAGCACCATGATGATGGAATAGGCATAGACGATCCGCGTCTCGCCGCCGAACAGCGTCGCGGCATGGTCGACGAGCAGGGCGCCGAGCAGGCTCGCGGCCATGCCGAGCGCGGTCGCCCAGAACAGGCGGCGGGCGAAGAAATCGGCCAGCCCCGTCTTCGGCAGCAGGTCGTGGATCCACGAGTTCCACCCGCAGGCGCCGATCGCGCCAAGGATGCCGATCGCCAATTGCCCGGCGATCAGCAGCCACAGCGCCAGCTCCCGGTCGGCCAGGAACGGCAGGACGGCCAGCACGACGATGACGACGCGGCCGACGGTCGTGAAGACGACCGTGATGGCCTTGCGGCGGCGCAGGGCGCCGATCAGCCAGATCGCCGGTATCTGCGCGAGCTGGCTGATGAAGGGGATGGCGGCAAGGATGCCGATGAGCTGGTCGGAGGCGCCGAGCTGCAGCGCGAAGCCGACCAGCAGCACGCCCGAGGTCAGGGCGCCGACGACGTTCGCCCATGCACCGTCATGGATCAGCGCGCGCTTGCCACGCTCCACCGCCTCGAGCGGGTGTGCGGCTGGCGGCGCGTCCATTACGGCCGCCCCGGGCTTGGGCACCGGAACCGGCCGCAACCAGGATTGGCGATTGCATCAACTGTCATAAATCTGCAATGTTTCGGCAAGCGGGGTACGGCCGCGCTGACTGGCAAAAAACCACGGCAGGGGAGGACTCGAATGGCGCGGCGGATTTTTGGCGTTGTCGCAGGGTGTCTTGCAAGCTTGGCTCTGGCGCTGCCGGCCGTGGCACAGGGATGCGCCCAGCGCGGCGACCTCGACGCACGGTACTGCGATAATAATGGCGATCTGGTGGCCGACACCCCCGCCGATGCCAAGCAGCAGCAGAATCCGTCGACCCTGATCTTCTCGTACACGCCGGTGGAGGACCCCGCCGTCTACGAGAACGTCTTCGCCGATTTCATGACCCATCTGTCGAAGACCACCGGCAAGCGCGTGCGCTGGTATCCGGCCGAATCCTATGCGGCGCAGGTCGAGGCGATGCGCTCCGGCCGACTCCATATCGCCGGCGTGGCGACCGGCCCGACGCCCTACGCGGTCAACCTCGCGGGGTTCGTGCCGATCGTGGCGATGGAGAACGCGGACGGCGGCTTCGGCTACAAGCTCTGGCTGATCGTGCCCAAGGACAGCCCGATCAAGGCGATCGCCGACCTCAAGGGCAAGCGCGTCGCGCATGTAGCGCCGTCGTCGAACTCCGGCGACCTGGCGCCGCGCGCGCTGTTCAAGGCGCAGGGAATCGAACCCGACAAGGATTACACCGTCGTCTATTCCGGCAAGCACGACAACTCCATCATGGGCGTCGTGAACCGCGACTATGACGCCGCGCCCGTCGCATCGACCGTGGTCGAGCGCATGGCGGCGCGGAAGATGTTCAAGGAAGACGACATCCGCATCGTCTATGAATCGGCGCCGTTCCCGCGCACGGCCTTCGGTGTCGCCCACGACCTCACGCCCGAGCTGCAGCAGAAGATCAAGGAGGCGTTCATCAGCTTCGACTTCAAGAAGTCGGCGCTGGCCAAGGAGTTCAAGGACGTCCAGAAATTCGGCGCGATCGACTACAAGGAAGCTTGGCGCGACATCCGCACGATCCAGAAGGCGAGCGGCGTCAGCTACAATCAGGACAGCCTTTCGAAGCTCGGCACCAAGGCGGAGTAACGCGTGTCCGACCCATCGGCCGCCGCCGGGCCGGCGGCACGACCGCTGCTGCGCATCGAAGGCCTCGCGAAAGTCTACCCCACGGGCAAGCGGGCGCTTGACGGCGTCGGCTTTACCGTCGACCGGCCCGAGGTGATCGCGATCATCGGATCGTCGGGCGCCGGCAAGAGCACGCTGATCCGGTGCATCAACCGCCTCGTCGAGCCGAGCGCGGGGCGGATCGTGCTCGGCGATGTCGAGGTCACCGGGCTCGGCCGTCGGGCGCTCCGCACGGCGCGTCGGCGGATGGGAATGATCTTCCAGGAATACAACCTGGTCGAACGCCTGACGGTCATGGAGAACCTCCTGTCCGGCCGGCTCGGCTATGTCGGGTTCCTGACCGCGCTGCGGCGCTCCTACCCCCCGCGCGACATCGCCGCCGCCTTCGCGCTGCTCGACCGCGTTGGCCTCGGCGGCTATCAGGACACGCGCGCGGACGCCCTTTCGGGCGGCCAGCGCCAGCGGGTCGGCATTGCCCGCGCGCTGATGCAGGACCCCGAGTTGCTGCTGGTCGACGAGCCGACCGCGAGCCTCGACCCCAAGACCGCGCGGCAGGTCATGCGGCTGCTGCGCGAGCTGGCGGTGGAGCGCCACACGCCGGCGCTGGTGAACATCCATGACGTCGGCCTGGCGCAGAGCTTCGCCGACCGGATCATCGGCCTGCGCGAAGGCAGGATCGTGTTCGACGACCGCCCGGGAGCGCTCGACGAGAAGACCCTGACGGCGATCTATGGCGAGGAGGACTGGAGCGCCACGATCCGGCCCGCCGGTGACGACGACGACAGCGCGCCCCGCGACGCGGTCGACGCGCGCGTGTATTGATGGCTGTCGCGCAAACCGCGGCGCCGCGCTGGCGCCCGCCGTCGATCTTCGGCGGAGCTGTCGCGCGCCGCATCGCGTGGGGTCTGGCCATCGCCTATGTCGTCTGGTCGGTGAGCGACCTCTCGATCGACTGGGCGCGCGTGGCGCAGGGACTTCCCCGCGCGCTCGACCTGCTGACGCGGATGTTCCCGCCGGATTTCGGGCGCTGGGAGCTGCTCCTGCGCGGCATGACCGAGAGCCTGCAGATGGCGATCGCGGCGACGCTCTTCGGCGCGCTGCTCAGCGTACCGCTCGGCCTGTGCGCCGCGGCGAATCTGGCGCCGCGGCCGGTCTACCTTGTCGCGCGCGGAATCATCACGCTGAAGCGCAGCTTCCACGAAGTGATCATCGCGATCTTCTTCGTGAAGATCTTCGGCTTCGGGCCGGTCGCCGGCCTGCTGACGCTGATCCTCGCGTCGGCGATTTTTCTCGCCAAAACGCTGGCCGAGGATATCGAGAACCTGCGGCCGGGGACGGCCGAAGCGATCCGCGCCACCGGCGCGAGCTTTCCCAAGCTCGTCGTGTACGCGATCGTGCCGCAGGTGCTGTCGCGCACGCTCGGCGTCTGGATCTACCGGCTCGATGCGAACCTGCGGCACTCGACGGTCGTCGGCATCGTCGGCGCCGGCGGGATCGGGCAGACCCTGTCCGCGTCGTTCTCGCGCTACGATTTCGACTTCAGCCTGGCGATCCTGCTGTCGATCGCCGCCTTCGTCGCCCTGGGCGAGTGGTTCAGCGACTGGCTGCGGACGAAGCTGCGATGAGTTCCGCCGACGCCGCCAGCCGCCATCCGGAAATCTGGCGCCGCTACACGCTGCGCGAGACGCTTGTGCGCCAGGCGTGGCTGATCGCCATCGCGCTTGTCACGGTGTGGTCGCTCCACGAACTCGACATCGACTGGATCTTCTTCGCCGACGCCCACGAACAGGCCGCGGATCTCGTCGTGCGCATGTGGCCGCCGAACTGGTCCTATCTGCCGCGGATCATCCATCCGCTGATCGAAACCATCCATATCGCGACGCTCGGCACGGTGGTGGCGGTCGTCCTGTCGCTGCCCGTTGCCTTCCTGGCGGCGCGCAACACGACGCTCAACCGCTCCACCTGGCTGATCGGTCGGTTCATTCTGGTGGCGTCGCGCTCCGTCAACACGGTGATCTGGGGGCTCGTCTTCGTCGCGATCTTCGGCCCTGGTCCGGTCGCCGGGATCTGCGCGGTCGCCGCCCGCTCGGTCGGCTTCGTCGCCAAGCTGGTGGCGGAGGCGATCGAGGAGATCGATAGCGGCCAGGTCGAGGCGATCGTCGCGACGGGCGCTTCGCCCGCACAGGTGCGGCTGATGGGCATCATGCCGCAGATCAAGCCGGTGCTGCTCGGCACGACCGTCTATCGCTGGGACATCAATATCCGCGAGTCCAGCGTCCTGGGCTTCGTCGGCGCCGGCGGGATCGGCCTTCACCTCTACGGTTCGATCAACCAGTTCGCGTGGCGCCAGGTCATCGTCATCCTGATCGCGATTTTCGTTGTCGTGCTGATCAGCGAGGCGGTCTCGGCCGTCGTGCGGCGGAAGATCACCTGAGCGTCGTACCGCCCATGCCATCGAGCTTCCTGTGACCCCTGCGGCGCCCATCTTTCTCCACGGCGTCCGCGAGCTTGCTGCGCGCTTCGATGGCTTCATTCTCGATCAATGGGGCGTGCTGCATGACGGCGCCACGCCCTATCCGGGTGCGCAGGACGCGCTGGCGCGGTTGCGCGCAGCAGGCAAGCGCATCGTGATCCTGTCGAATTCCGGCAAGCGCGCGGTCCCGAATGCCGCGCTGATGACCGAGATCGGCTTCGCGCCCGATCTCTACGACGCCACGATCTCCGCCGGCGAGGACGCCCATCAGCAGCTCAAGCTGCGGCGCGATCCGTTCTACGCGGCCCTCGGCCGCCGCTGCGTCGCCCTCATGCGGCCGGCCGACTCGGTGCTGCTCGAAGGGCTCGACCTCGAGATCGTCGAGCGGCTCGAGGACGCGGATTTCGTGTTCCTGATCGGGCTGGATCCGCGGCGGCCGCAGGTGGAGGCATACGAGGACCTGCTGCGCGCGGCGGCCAGGCGCGGCCTGCCGATGGTGTGCGCCAATCCCGATATCGTCCGCGCCGGCCCGCACGGGCTCCACCCGGCGCCCGGCATGGTCGCGAGGCGCTATGAGGAACTCGGCGGCACGGTGCGCTATCACGGCAAGCCGCATCGGCCGATCTACCAGACCTGCCTCGACGCGCTCGGATGCGCCGACCTTCGGCGCGTGGTCGCGGTCGGGGATTCGCTCGAGCACGATATCGCCGGTGCCGCCGGCGCGGAGATCTCCAGCGCGCTGATCGCCGGCGGCATCCACGCGGCGGAGCTCGGCATCGCGCACGGTGAAACGCCGACGCGCGCGGCGGTCGCCACCCTGCTCGCGGCCGCGCCGGCCCGCCCCGATTTCGTGGTCCCGGCCTTCGTGTGGTGAGCGCCGTCAGGCGCGGTGGTAGGGATGGCCCTGGAGGATCGTCGCGGCGCGGTAGAGTTGCTCCGCGAGCATCGCGCGCACCAGCATGTGCGGCCAGGTCATGGCGCCCAGCGACAGGACGAGATCTGCCTGCTTGACCAGCGCCGCGTCGAGCCCGTCGGCGCCGCCGATCACGAACGCGAGGTCGCCGGCGCCGCCATCGCGCCATTTCGCGAGTTTGCTTGCGAAGGCTTCGCTGGTTAGGGACTGGCCGCGAGCGTCGAGGGCCACGACGATGGCCTGCTTGGGAAGGGCGGCGAGGAGCAGCGCGCCCTCGCGCTGCTTGAGTTCGGCGCCGGACGACGCCTTGCGGTCTTCGACCTCGCGCAGGTCGACCTTTCCGAGCATCCGGGTCGCCGCGATGCGGCTGGCGTAGTCCTCAAAAAGATCGCGTTGCGGCCCCGGCCGCGCGCGCCCGACGGCGCAAATAACAATCCGCATCGGCCATCCTGTCGCGCCGATGCCGCCGGTGCAACCACCGGATGGCCCGGACCCGGCCTCAGGCCAGGCGCGGGCCCCGGCTCAGGTGCCGACCGCCCGCTCCATCTCCGGCAGCTCCACGCCCCACATCTTCTCCAGATTGTAGTGGGCGCGGACTTCCGGTCGGAACAGATGCACGACCACGTCGCCGGCATCGATCAGCACCCAGTCCCCTTGCCCCTGTCCTTCGACGGGCACGTGAGCGTGGCCACTGGCTTTCAGCTTTTCGACGAGATGGTCGGCCATCGACGAGAGCTGCCGCTGCGAGCGGCCGGTTGCGAGAACCATGTAGTCGGCGATGGCGGATTTGGTGGTGAGATCGACGGTGACGATCTCTTCGGCCTTGTCGGCGTCGAGCGAGGTTTCGACGAGCTTGAGGACCGATTTTACGGCAGGCGGAACCTTGCGTTTGCGAGTCGGTATGTTGATCTCCTTGGCTGGGTTGACGAAGCCTTTCTCCCCGTGCCGGCGGGGGCGGCTGTGGAAAACCGGTGCGCCGCCTTACCCACCAACGCCTTATTAGAATATGCACGGCGCCGGCGCCGCGCAATGGCTCCGCTGTGAAATATCGATGAAGGCGTGCTTCCTGACGGGTTACCGGCTCAACGCATCCGGGCAGCCGGGCTGAACCGCACGAACAGCAGTCCTGCGCCCAGCAGGATGGCGCCGATCGCGTTTACCATTGCGTCCGGGTAGAGCAGCCCCGCGCCGCCCAGGATCAACAGGCTGCGCTCCGGCCAGCCGAGCTTCCTGGAGACACCGCCTTCGAAGCCGATCGCCAGTGCCGCCACGCCGAGGATCGAAGCGACGATGACGCCCGCGATCTCGGCCGGTGCCCCCTCGAGCAGCAGGGCGGGGCGGAAAACGAAGGCGTAAGGCAGGAGGAACGCGACGACGCCGAGCCGGCAGGCCAGGACCGCGATGTGCAACGGATTGGCCTTGGCGATCGAGGCTGCGGCAAAGGCTGCGACCGCGACCGGCGGCGTGATCGCCGACATCGATGCGTAGTAGACGATGAACAGGTGCGCCGCGAGGACCGGCACGCCCAGCGCGATGATGGCCGGCGCGGCCAGGACCGCGGCGAGCACGTAGGTTGCCGGTGTCGGCATGCCCATGCCGAGGATGACCGTCACGAACATCGTGATGAGCAGCACGAAGACGATCTGGTCCGGCGCGAACGAGAACAGCATGGAGCTGAACTTGCCGCTCAGGTCGGTGATCGTCAGCGTGCCGACGACCAGCCCTGCCACCGCGCAGGCGACGACGACGGTCGCGGAGCGCCTTGCGCCGTCGGCCGCCGCTTCGATCAGGAGCGGCACGACGCGCGGCGAGAAGCGCATGCGCATCACGCCGATGGCAACCATCGTCAGGATCGCGAGGCCGGCACCATAGGTCGGGCGGTCGGCCGAGAAGACGAACCAGACCAGCACCGCGATCGGCACGAAGAAGAACCAGTTGGCCCGGAGCACGCCGCTCAGCGGCTTGATCTGATCCCTGGAAAAGGAGCCGAGATTGTCGAGCTTGGCGCGGCAATGCGTGGCGAGGAACAGTCCGAAATAATAGAGCAGGGCGGTGAACACCGACGCGATCGCGATATCGGCATAGTCGATGCCGGTGAAATCCGACATCAGGAACGCGGCCGAGCCCATGACCGGCGGCATGATCGAGCCGCCGGTCGATGCAACCGCCTCGATGGCGCCTGCATAGACGCGGCGGTAGCCGAGCCGCGCCATCACCGGAATGGTGAACGTGCCGGTGGTGATCACGTCGGCGGTCGGCGAGCCGGAGATCGTGCCGTAGAGCCCCGACGAGACGACCGCGACTTTCGCGGGGCCGCCGGCCTGCTGGCCGACGAGTGCGGTCGACAGATCGAAGAAGAAATCGCCGCCGCCGAACCGATCGAGGATGGCTCCGAACGTCACGAAGATGAAGACAAGGTACGTGGCCACCGACAGCGCCGGCCCGACCAGGCCGTTCGTCGTGAAGACGATGTGATCGAGAATCTCGGTCAGCGACAGCGGGCGATGCGAGAACGGTCCTTCAAGGTGATGCCCCCAGATCCCGTAGGCAAGGAAGAGGCCGACGATGGTCACGAGGGTCATCCCGATCGTGCGTCGCGTTGCCTCGAGCACCAGAACGATCAGCACGACTGCCGCCACTATGTCGTATGGCGTCAGCGGAGTCACCATCGGCCAGCGCAGCTCGTGCTGCCCGCGCATGGCGACGAAATACAGGCATGACGCCCATGTCAGCGCGCTGAGGCCCCAGGCGAACCACGATCGTCCGGTCGGACGGTATGCGCCTCCGGTCGTGCAGAGGAACGCGATGTTCAGCATCGCAGCGAGGAACAGGAACATGACGAGGTTCCGTTCCGCTTCCAAGCCAAGCACGATCGGCAGCATTCCGGCCGTGCAGGCGACCCCCAGCACGGTGACCGTGACCTGTTCCGCGCCGCCGAGCTCCCGCGAGCGGCCGGGGCCAAGAAGCCTGAATATGCCCATGCGGGTCCCTGGTCCTCCGCTGCCGCGGCGCCGCCCGGTGTTGCAGCCGGACGGCGCCCTGGCGCTTAACGGAGGATGCCTGCCTCGCGATAGACCTTCTCGGCCGCCGGATGAAGCGGGACGCCGCCCGTGTTCGGCAGTGCGGTGCGATCGAGACGCGCCATCGTCGCGTGCGCCGTCTTGATGTAGTCGAAGTGGTTGATGATGGCGCGGACGATCGTCGTCACCTGCGCGTCGGGCGCGTCGGCGGCGGCGAGCAGGACGACGTGTGCGCGGAACGTGTCGACTTGCTCGGGCTGGAAGTTGTACGTGTTGGCGGCGATGCGCACCGGCTCGGTGCCGAGCGACTTGCCGACCTTGTCGACGACGTCAGGGCCGAACTTCACGAACCGGACCGGGTTGTCGCGCGCTGCGGTGACGAGCTGGCGCGACGGGAAGTCGAGCACGTTGGTGACGATGTCGGCCTGGCCTGCCTTCATCATCTCCAGCGCGTCGTTGTAGGCGACGTAGTGCACCTTGCCGCCCCAGCGCTCGATATCGGCGAAGGGCACGCCCGCGGCCTTGAACGCCTCTTCCGACGCAACTGCCATCAGCGTGCCACGCAGGTTCACCGTCACGCGGACGGGGGTACGGTTCTGGCGGATCTGCTCCAGGCTCTCGATCTTGCCGCCGGCGGGCGTCACCGCCTGCCACGCCGCCTCGGAATCGATCAACGAGATGCCGCGGACATTGGCGAATTTCTCGGCGAAGGGCGCCTGGCCGCTGATCGCGCGCAGGGCGATCTGCGCATGCGCGATGCCGAGCTGGGCGCGGCCGGTCGAGACGAGCTGCACGTTGGCGGCGTCGCGTCCCGGCTCGTAGGAGAACGCGGTTCCCGGCGCCTGGCGGCGGATGCTTTCGCCGATCGCGGTGCCGATGGCGCTCCACGCGCCGCCGACGGAGCCGCCGGCGAGGGTCACCTTCAGCGGCGCGTCCTGCTGCGCCTGCGCCGCGCCCGCCATGAGCGCGATTGCGAATGCCACGGATAGTGCCGTCAGTTTGGTTCTCATTGTTCTCCCCTGCCTCCTCGTTTCGATGCCGCGTTGCGGAATGCCGACTGGTCAGCGCGCCGGCGTCGTAAGCTCCTTGCTCGTCGTCTGCTTCAGGTGGTCGATCGCGCCGGCGATGGCCTCGCGGACATCGCCTGCCATACGATAGCTCGTGCGAAATCCGGGCCGGAACACGCCGTACCCTTCGATGGACTGGACCATGCGCTCCCACGCATCCCAGAAGCCGTCGACGTTGCACAGGATCGTCGGCTTGCGGTGGATCCCGATGTCGAACCAGGTCACCATCTCCAGGATCTCGTTGATCGTGCCGATCCCGCCGGGCAGCGCGATGAAGACATCGGAAAGCTCGGCCATCCGCTCCTTGCGCGCGGCAAGCGTATCGACCATCACCAGCTCGGTGATCGCCGTGGTCGCGCGCTCGCGGTTCGCGAGCATCTGAGGCATGACGCCGACGACTTCGCCGCCCGCGTCCATCGCCGCACGCGCGGCGATTCCCATCAGGCCGCGGCCGCTGCCGCCATAGACGAGGCGCAGCCCGCTGCCGGCACAGGCGGTGCCGAGCTCGGAGGCAGCCGCCTGCGCATTCGGCGGCAGCGCATCGGTCGCCGCGCAGAACAGGCCGACCGATCCGATGCGCCGCGTCATGGCCGGCTCAGACTGACAGGGTCGCGTCCAGGCCGATATCGACCGATGGCGCTGACTGGGTTATGCGGCCGACGGAGATGAAGTCGACGCCGGTTTCGGCGATCGGCCGGATCGTTTCGAAATTGACGCCGCCCGATGCCTCCAGCGGGATGCGGCCGCCGACGATCGCCACTGATTCGCGGAGCATCTCGAGCGTCATGTTGTCGAGCAGCAGCATGTCGGCGCCGGCGGCAAGCGCCTCGCGGACCTGGTCGACGCGGTCGCATTCGACCTCGACCTTCGTCAGCACCGGAACCGCCGCCTTGACGCGCTTCACCGCCGCGGCGATCGAGCCGCAGACGCTGATGTGGTTGTCCTTGATCATCACGCCGCCCGCGAGGTCGAGCCGGTGGTTGCGACCGCCGCCGAGCATCACGGCATGCTTCTCCAGCGCGCGCAGCCCGGGCGTGGTCTTGCGCGTGTCGATCAGGGTCGCCTTGGTGCCCTTGATCTTCGCGACGTAAGCGGCGGTGACGGTGGCGATCGCCGACATGTGCTGCAGCAGGTTGAGGGCGGTGCGCTCGGCGGTCAGCAGCCCCCGCGCCGGGCCCGTGACGCGCGCCATCAGCGTGCCCTTGGCGATGGTCTGGCCGTCCTGGACCTTCTTCTCGAACACGCAGTCGGGAACGCGGCGGCGGAAGACGGCGGCGGCGATGTCGATGCCGGCGACGACGATTTCCTGTCGGGTGTTGATGGCGAAATCGGCCCGGGCTTCGGCGGGGACCGCCAGCTCCGAGGTCAGGTCAATCATGCCGACATCCTCGATCAGCGCGTTGTCGATGATCTTCTCGACAAGCATAGGATCCAGCATGCCCAACCCCCCGGTCGTTCGTATACCTATGTTCGTATACTAACGACTTCCGGTGGCCGCCTGTCAATTGGCCGCGGAAATACGGGTCAGCCGGTCTTGAGCAGTTCCGGCCACAGCTCCGGCGCGCCGGTGACCTGAGCGGCCTGGGCGCGGATCGAGGTGCCCGACGCCTCGTGCAGGCGGGTGTGGAGGAAGACCCAGGCCGGCGCCTTTGCCGCCCACAGCTTGCCGGCGCGCTTCGGGCGGCGACGGGCGCCCCTGAAGCGGTGCGCGGCCTTGCCGGCCAGCGCGCCCAGAGAATAGGCAGGCCGGTCGATCACGCTGATCGGCACGGTGTTGAAGATGCTCGCCCAGCTCTCCCAGCGCGGGATCTGGGCCAGGTTGTCGGCCCCCATCAGCCACACGAAGCGGATATTCGGGAAGCGTTTGGTGAGCGCGGCCAGCGTATCCGCCGTGTAGCGCGTGCCGAACTCGGTCTCGATCGCGGTCGCGCGCAGCCGCGGGTGGCTGCTTGTCTGCATCACGGCGCTGGCCAGGCGCGGCGCCAGCGGCGCCATGCCGCGCTGCGGCTTCAGCGGGTTGCCGGGCGACACCATCAGCCAGACCTCGTCCAGCTTGAGGCGCTTGAGCGCGACTTCCGCGATATGGCGGTGGCCGGCATGGGCCGGGTTGAACGAGCCGCCGAGCAGGCCGATCCGGCGGCGCGGGACGAAGCCGAGGGCGCGCGCGGGGACAGGCGGGGGTAGCTTGCTCCTCAATGGCGTCTCGGCTCGATAGGACGGGAGGGTCGGGCCGCCTTGACCCGGCTTGTTGCGCGTTTCCGCCTTTGTCCCTAGCGGAAAGCCGGGGGCTTGTCACCCGTCGCGCCCGGGAGGGCTGCCATGTGCGCCACCCCCTCGCGACAAAACGTCGCCTTATAGGCCCCCTACTGGCTCGTCCGGGGCGTGAAGCTCTTCCCGGACAGGTATTGCGGCGGCCAGGGCAGGTCGTAGCCCTGCTCGTAGGCGGCGTGGCGGGTCCAGTAGGGATCGTAGAGGTGGCCCCGCGCCAGCACGCAGAGGTCGGCGCGGCCGGCGGCGAGGATCGAGTTCACGTCCGACCAGGACGAGATGTTGCCGACCGTCATGGTCGGCATGTCCGCCTCGTGGCGCACGCGGTCGGCGAACGGCGTCTGGAACAGGCGGCCGTAGACCGGCTTCGCCTCCGGCACCGTCTGGCCGGCGGATACGTCGATGATGTCGCAGCCGCGCGCCTTCAGGGCGCTGGCAACGACGACGGCGTCATCGGGCGTGAAGCCATCGGGCATCCAGTCGGTGGCCGAGATGCGCACGCTGATCGGTTTGCCCTGCGGCCACACCTTGCGCACGGCGTCGAACACCTCGAGCGGGAACCGCATGCGGTTCTCGAGCGTGCCGCCGTACTCGTCGGTGCGCTTGTTGGTCAGCGGCGACAGGAAGCTCGCCAGCAGGTAGCCGTGCGCGAAATGCAGCTCGATGATGTCGAAGCCGGCCTGCTCGGCCATGCGCGCCGCCCGCACGAAATCGTCGCGCACCTGGTCCATGTCGGCGCGGTCCATCGGCTTCGGCACCTGCGACTGCGGCAGGTACGGAATGGGCGAGGGCGCCACGATCTGCCAGTTGCCGTCGTCCAGAGGCTCATCGATGCCTTCCCAGGCGAGCTTCGTCGAGCCCTTGCGGCCGGCATGGGCGAGCTGCATGCCGATCTTTGCCGGGCTGTGCTTGCGCACGAAGTCGACGATGCGCTGCCACGCCGCGACGTGCTCCTGCCTGTACATGCCGGTGCAGCCGGGGCTGATGCGGCCGTCGCGGCTGACATCGGTCATCTCGGTCATGACCAGTCCGGCGCCGCCCAGCGCGCGGCTGCCGAGATGGACGAGGTGCCAGTCGTCCGGCATGCCGTCCTCGGCCGAGTACTGGCACATCGGCGACACCACGACGCGGTTGGGGATCACCAGGTCGCGCAGGCGGAAGGGCGTGAACATCGGCGGCGGCGCCGGCTCCGCCGGCACGTTGACACCCGACTGGTTCGCGGCCTTGTCCGCGTACCATGCGTCGACCTGCTTCACGAACTCAGGATCGCGCAGCCGCAGGTTCTCGTGCGTGATGCGCAAGCTGCGCGTCAGCATGGAGAAGGCGAACTGGACCGGCTCGAGCCGGCCGAAATAGCGCTCGGTCTCCTCGAACCACTGCAGGCTCACCTGCGCCGCGCGCTGCACGGCGTCGACGGCGGGGCGGCGATCGGCCTCGTAGGCGTCGAGCGCGTCGTCGACCTTGCGATACTTCTGCAGGCTCTGGGACAGCGCGATCGCGTCCTCCATCGCCAGCTTGGTGCCGGAGCCGATGGAGAAATGGGCGGTGTGCGCGGCGTCGCCCATCAGCACGATGTTCTCGTGGTGCCAGCGGCGGTTCTTCACCGTCGGGAAGGTGCGCCACAGCGAGCGGTTCCTGATCAGACGCGCGCCCTTGAGCTCGTCGCGGAACAGTGCCTCGCAATAGGCGATGGTCTGGTCCTCGTCGGCCTTGTCGAGCCCGGCGCGTGCCCACGTCTCCTCGGTGCACTCGACGATGAAGGTCGAATACTCCTTGTCATACTGGTAGGCGTGGACGCGGAACAGCCCGTGCTGGTTCTGCTTGAAGATGAAGGTGAAGGCCGGGAGCTGCATCTTCGCGCCCAGCCACACGAACTTGTTGCGGCGCCAGTCGATCTGCGGGCCGAACTGGTCGGCATACTTGGCGCGGATCCAGGAATTGACGCCGTCGGCGGCGAGGATCAGGTCGGCGCCGCGATAGGGCGCGAGGTCGGTGACCTCCTTCTCGAACTGCAGCCTGACGCCGAGCTCGGCGGCGCGCGTCTGCAGCAGGTTCAACATCGTCTTGCGCGACATGCCGGCGAAGCCGTGGCCGGTCGAGGTCAGCACCGCGCCGTTGTAGTGGATGTCGATGTCGGTCCAGTGGGCGAAGTTGCGGGTGATCGCCTCATAGGTGGCCGGGTCGGCCTCGGCGAAGTTCTGCACCGTCTCGTCCGAGAACACGACGCCGAAGCCGAACGTGTCGTCGGCACGGTTGCGCTCGATCACGGTGATGTCGTGCGCCGGGTCGGCCTTCTTCATCAGGATGCCGAGGTAGAGCCCGGCCGGGCCGCCGCCGATGCTGACGATCTTCAAAGGCGCTCTCCGTCGAGAAGGAGCGGGTCGGAAATTATTTTAAGCTTAAAGTAATTTCCGGCAAGGCGAAACCCCGCTGTCCTACCCGCAACACCGATCCGCCGGGAAGGGCCGTTTTCCGGGCCCGAAAACAGCAACGGCGCCTCCGGGCGGCGCCGTTGCATCAGGGTCCCCCGGCCTCCCCCCGAGGCCAAGGCCTGAATTTTCCGCGCGAATCAGGTGCGTCGGCGGCGGCGGACGAAACCGAGGCCGGCGAGGCCGGGGCCGAGAAGGGCGAGGGCCGCCGGCTCGGGGACGTCAACTGTCGGATTGATCGGGGCAAGGATGAGGCCGCGCCCGGCATCCATATCGTCCACGAAGTGGTAGAGGGCCGTGGTGTTGTCGCTGAAGGTGAACAGCACCTCGACGCCGAGGAGCTGGCTGACCAGGACGTCCGCCGGGGTCGGACCGCCATCGACGTCCATCGGTCCGAGTTCGAAGACCTCGCCGGGATCGAAGGACGAGTTGAACAGGATCGTCAGCACCGACGTGTCTTCGTCCAGGAAAGTGATCTGCCCGAACGGATCGGGTCCGCTCGACGGGCCGAGGCCGTCCCAGATCAGCGGAAAGGCGTCGGCGGTGGTGCCGTCGAGCCGGACCGACTTGATGGCCACGGTGGAGCTCGGGAGGTTCTGGATCCGCAGGACGATGGTTGCGCTGTCGTCAGGCCCAAGAATGGAGCCGCCGATGACGGGTGCGGCATGGGCCGTGGTTGCCGCTGTCGCAGCCAGGATGGCGGCGATGGCGAGGGAAAAATATCGGTTCATGGGCTTGCTGCTGTTGGCGGGCGTTGGAGAAATCAGCGCCGGGACCGGCGGCGGCGGAACAGGACGAGGCCGGCCGATGCCGCGCCGAACAGCGCCACGGCGGCGGGTTCGGGAACGGGATCGGGATCGGCCCGGTTGCCGATCTCGACGAGGTACTGGATCGATCCGCCGGGGATGAGGTGGAGGATCTGACCCTCCGACATATCGTTCACCTCGAAGATGAAGGTGATCGAATCGTCGGTGAACAGCACCGTCTCCGTGAACGCATCGGAGTTCAGTTCGTCGATGATCGCGCCGGAGTTCAGGGTGATGCCGGCGATGAATTCGTCGTCGGTGTCGAAGCGGATATTCTCGATCGTGATGCGGATCGACTGGTAGCCGGTGTTCGTCTCGCGGTGAAAGAAGGTGACGGTGTTCGGGTTGGACGGAGCGAAGGCGGGCTCGACATCGACCTCCAGGTACCCGTTGAAGCCCGATGGATTCTGATCCTCGTCGAACTGGCCCAGCTCGTGTGGGGCAGCGCCCGATCGCGGCAGGATGCCGCGGGTCGGCGCGGAGAACACGCGCGCTCCGTTTGGAAAGAGCGCTGGGATGGCGAGGACCTCGGTGAAGTCACCGGCCACCATCCCAGCGCGGGCGTCGCCGCTAGCGGCGATGAGGCTTATAGCCACAGCCAAGAATATTTTTTTCAACATAATGCGACCTCGTACCTGAAATGATGCGGTATGAAGCAATCACTATGCCAACAACAATGTTGTGAAAAACAACATATTTTTGAAGTTATGTCAGATTTTCTGACAAACGCGTGGATTTATGGCCCTATTTCGGCCCAGCTTTGTCAGTTTCCTTTACAAAAACCACAGTGCAGCGGTCTTTCTCAAAGACCCGAGCCCCAATTTCCTTGAATCTGCGGCTGCGTTTCCGCTTAGTTTGTGACATCGGGCGTCCCGGCAGTGGACAACCGCATTTGGGTGGCAGAACACCCACGGAGCAGTGCGGGCACAATCCTATGGCGAGGTCTGGCAAGTCACGGCGGCAGGACCTGATCCTGGCGGAGCTGAGGGTCAACCGGACCATCCGGGTATCGGACCTGGCCGAGAAATTCGGCACGTCGACGGAGACGATCCGGCGCGACCTCGACGAGATGAAGGCCGCCGAGCTGCTGAACCGCACGCATGGCGGCGCGACGTCGCTGCCGATGGGGCATGAGCCCAGCCTGATCGAGCGCGAGCAGATGTACCTGGCCGAACGCAAGCGCATCGGCGCCAGGGCGGTCACCATGCTCGGTCCCAACGACGTGGTGATGATGGATACGGGCACCACCACGCTCGAGCTGGCCAAGGCGATCTCCATCCGCCCGGTCCCGCTCACCGTGCTTACGAACAGCTACGCGGTGGCGACGATCCTCGGATCCAACCCGGTGGTTCGGGTGATCATGCCGCCCGGCGAATTCAATGCCGCGGAATCTGGGGTGAACGGCTTCGAGACCAACGAATTCATCCGGCGCTTCAACGCGAATGTCTGTCTGACCGGCGCGAGCGGGGTGACGCCGGGCGGGCCGGCCGACGCCAACCTGGACGCCGCCCGGCTCAAGCGGACCATGATCGCGCGGGCGCACAAGACGATCCTGATCGTCGACCACAGCAAGTTCGAGCGCTACGCGCTCGAGACGGTGTGCCCGTGGAACAACATCGCCACGGTGATCACCGACCGGCCGCCGCCGGAAGCCTTCCTGGAGATCTTCCAGACCCAGGGCATCGAACTGATTGTCGCCGGGGACGAGCAAGGCAAGTAGCGCGGATGGCGCGCCACGACCTGTTTCATGCAGGGGCGTGGTCCTCGACGACGCCGATGAAGATCTGGCCGTAGCGTTCCAGCTTTGCCTGGCCGATGCCGGTGATCCCGGCGAGATCGGCGAGGCTGCGCGGCTTGCGGCGCGCGATTTCGATCAGGGTCGTGTCGTGGAAGATGACATAGGGCGGCACGCCCTGCGCCTTGGCCAGCGTCGCCCGGCGCGCGCGCAGCGCTTCGAACAGCGCGCGGTCGCCCGCATCGTCGCCAAGGCCGGCCGCGCCGGCGCGTTTGGCCGCGCGCTCGGCGGCGGTCTTGCGCTTTCGGCCTTCCTCGCGGCGCAGCTCGATGCGCTTCTCGCCGCGCAGCACCGCGCGGCAGTCAGGGCCCAGATGCATGCCGCCATGGCCGGCGGTGTCGACGACGAGCAGTCCGGTCGCCACGAGCTGGCGCAGGATGGAGCGCCACTCGGTGCGGCTGAACTCCTTGCCGATGCCATAGACGCTGAGGCTGTCGTGGCCGAGCTCGCGCATGCGCTCCGTCTCGGCGCCCAGCAGCACGTCGATGACATGTCCGGCGCCGAAACGCTCGCCGGTGCGATAGACGCAGGACAGTGCCTTGCGCGCCGCCTCCGTGCCGTCGAAGGTGACGGCCGGCGACAGGCAGGTGTCGCAATTGCCGCACGGCGTCTCCAGCGTGTCGCCGAAATAGGCGAGCAGGACCTGGCGGCGGCAGCGCGTGGTCTCGCAATATCCCAGGAGCGCATCGAGCTTCTGGTGCTCGACCCGCTTCTGGCGGTCGGGCGCGTCGGAGTCGTCGATGAACTGCCGGAGCTTCGCCTGGTCGCTCAGGCCGTAGAGCAGCCATGCCTCGGACGGCAGGCCGTCGCGGCCGGCGCGGCCGGTCTCCTGGTAATAGGCCTCGAGGCTGCGCGGCAGGTCGAGATGGGCGACGAAGCGCACGTCCGGCTTGTCGATGCCCATGCCGAAGGCGATGGTCGCCACCATCACGATCCCGTCCTCTTTGAGGAATCGGTCCTGGTTGGCGGCGCGCACCGCCTTGTCCAGTCCGGCGTGGTAGGGCAGCGCCGCCACCCCGGCGTCGTTCAAGGCCTGCGCCGTGTCCTCGACCTTCCTGCGCGACAGGCAATAGATGATGCCCGCTTCGCCCTTGCGCGCGCCCAGGAAGTCGAGGAGCTGATCGCGCGTGTTCGTCTTGGGCTGGATGCGGTAGCGGATGTTGGGGCGGTCGAAGCCGGCGACGAAGACGCGGCCCGCGCGCAGATGCAGCCGGTCGAGGATCTCCTCGCGCGTCGGCCCGTCGGCGGTCGCGGTCAGGGCGATGCGCGGCACGTCGGGGAAGCGCTCGCCCAGCACCGCCAGCTTCAGGTATTCGGGCCGGAAGTCGTGGCCCCACTGCGAGACGCAGTGCGCCTCGTCGATCGCGAACAGCGACACGGAATAGCGTCGCAGCCGGTCGAGGAAGCCGTTCATCAGCAACCGCTCCGGCGCCACGTAGAGCAGGTCGAGCATGCCCTCGCGCAACGCCTGCTCGACCGCTCCGGCCTCGGCATAGGAAAGGCCGGAGTTGAGCGCCGCCGCGCGCACGCCGAGCTGGCGCAGGCTTTCGACCTGGTCCTGCATCAGTGCGATCAGGGGCGAGACGACGACGCACAGCCCGTCGCGGCACAGCGCGGGGACCTGGTAGCACAGCGATTTGCCGCCGCCGGTCGGCATCAGCACCAGGGCGTCGCCGCCGCCGATGACATGGTCGATGATTACTGCCTGTTCGCCGCGGAAACGGGCGAAGCCGAAGACCTCGTGCAGCACTTCCTGCGGCGTGCGCGCCATTCAGACCAACCCCGCGATGCCGTCCCAGGCCAGCTTGATGCCGGACAGCAGCAGAAGGACATGGACCCAGCGGTAGAACGCCGCGTCGCGCACGCGCGTATGCAGCCACATGCCCAGCCACATGCCGAGCGGCGCCAGGGGCAGGAGGACCAGTGCGGTCATCAGGTTCTCCTCGGTGAACTGGCCCAGCCACCAGTACGGGACGACCTTCGCGTAGTTCAGGATGGCGAAGTACAGGACCGTCGTGCCGACGAACAGGGTCTTGTCCAGGCGCTGCGGCAGGAGATAGACGGAGAGCGGCGGTCCGCCCGCATTGGCGACGAAGCTGGTGAGGCCCGACAGCCCGCTCCAGAAGCTGCCCTTGGCCCAGGACGGCCCCGCCGCCTGACCCGCGACGCTCTGCCGCAACCAGACATTCAGCACGAAGCCGATGGCGATCGCACCGACCAGCAGCCGGATCCAGTGCTCGTCGAGATACTTGAAGGACAGGTAGCCGAGGAACATGCCGAACATGGCGCCGGGCAGCATGATACGCATGTTCGGGCCGTCCCATTTGTTGCGATAGCCCCACAGCCCGAACAGGTCCATGGCCAGCAGCAGCGGCAGCATGATCGCCGCCGCCTGCGGCACCGGGACGACCAGGGCCAGCATCGGCACGGCGAGGGAGCCGAGGCCGCTGCCAAAGCCGCCCTTGGAGATTCCGGTGATGAGGAAGGCAGGGATAGCGAGGGCGTAAAACAGCGGATCGGTGATCACGGGGGGGCGGCCGGGTGGCGGGCGACGCGACTGCTTACCGCCTCCGGCATGGCGCGACAACCGCGCCTTTTGCCGGCCGCCTTGTCACTTTCTCCTATCGCATTTATAAAACGTAGAATTCTGCGGCCGAGTCTCACTCTCCGTAATGATCCTCACCTGCCCAAATTGCAGCGCCCGGTTTCTGATCAACACGGCTGCATTGCATCCGTCGGGACGCGAGGTCCGTTGCGGGCGCTGCCGGCACCAGTGGTTCGCGGCGCCGCCGCAGCCTGAGAAGCCGGAGCCCGAGGCGCTTGCCGAGGAGGCGGCCGAGCCGGCGCCGCCGCCGCTCACACCGCCGCCGCTGCCGCCGATGGCGCCCGAGCCGCGCGCGGCCGCCGAGCCGCGACCGATTCCGCCCGGCTCCAACCTGCCGGTCATCGCCAAGCAGCGCCGCCGCGGCATCGGCGCCATTCTCGGCTGGGCAGCCCTCGTGCTGGTCGTGATCGGCATCGGCGTCGCCATCGCCGAGCGCGATACGCTCATGGCGATGTATCCGGACGTGCGGCCGGTCTATGCTGCGGTCGGGTTCGAGGTTCCGGGCGCCGGCGACGGCCTGCAGATCGCCGAGGTCACCTCGACGCGCGTGATGCAGGAAGGCCTGCCCGTGCTGGTGTGCGAGGGGCGCATCAACAACGTCTCGAGGCATGAGCGCCGCGTCCCGACCCTGCGCGGCGCGCTGCGCGATGCGGCCGGCCGCGAGCTGCAGTCATGGACGTTCACGGTGCCCTCGCAGTCGCTGGCGCCCGGCGCCACCATCCCGTTCCGTACCGAGGTGCGCCAGCCCGCATCCTCGGCGACCGAGCTGTCGATCACCTTCGTCACCAACCCATAGCCGCCGACGCCATGGCGCGCATTCTGGTCGCCGAGGACGAGGCAAGCGTGCGTGAGTTCGTGACGCGCGCGCTCGCCCATGCCGGGCACGACGTCGTGACCGTGGTGGACGGCATGCGCGCGCTCGATGCCTTGCAGGGCGGCGGCCGCTTCGACCTGCTGATCACGGACATCGTCATGCCCGGCATGGACGGGATCACCCTGGCGCTCAAGGTCACTAAGGACTGGCCGCAGCTCGGCGTGCTGCTGATGACGGGTTACGCGGCGGAGCGGCAGCGTGCGCATAACCTCGATGCGCTGATCCACCGCGTCATCGCCAAGCCGTTCAGCTTGGCGGAGTTCCTCGCCGCTGTCGACGAAGCGCTGTCGCGGCGGGGGCCCTGACCTACTGGAAGCGCAGCGGCGGCAGGGCGAGCACGTTGAAGCCGGCGACGTTGAGCCGGCCGTCCTGCGCCGTGATCGGCACCCTCAGCTCGCGCGGGCCGCCCGAGCCGCTCGAGCGCGCGACCAGATTGAGAGCGATCTTCAGCGTGCCGGCATCGCGCGGCCGCATCACGCCGGCGGCGGCCAGCGCATCGACCGTTTCGGTGTAACCGAGGATCCGCGCCGTCATCGCGCCGAGCGGCCGGTTCGCGCTGTCGAGGGCCAGCGTGCCGTCGCCGCTGGAGTCGAGCGGGCCCCAGCGCAAGGCCATGCGATTGATCTCGATCACGCCGCCGCCATCGCGCCATGCCGCGACCGCATCGGCCAGCGGCACCGGCGGCAACATTCCCTTGACGCTGAGGTCGAGTTCCACTGCCTCGATCCGGTTGCCAAGCGCGTAGCGCGGCGGCTCCGGCGCGTCGAGGTCATAGACCTGCAAGGACAGGTCGAGCGTGTCCGTCTGGTGGGGCGGCTGCGGCAACCGGTGCGGGCTCAGCGACAGCCGGATGTGCCGCGCGGTCGCGTGCGCCGAGCCGGGCAGGCGCCGGATCTGCGCGTCTTCGAGATCGAGCCGCAGCGTGTCGAGCCGGCCATCCGCGGCCAGCGTGATGCGGCCATTGGGGCGCGCGGCGCTGATCGCGGCGGCCTCGGCGACGCCGCCGGCACCGCCCGCGACGTGGTGGAGGCCGGGGAACGTCACGGGCACGTCGCGCAGGGCCCATGGCCGGATTTCGGCCGTCAGCGCCTCGCCGCGCCATTCCCACTGTGTCGGGCCGGCACCGGACATCGCCGGTGCGGTCACATGCGTGTGCCAGGCCAGGGGAAAGCCGCTGACGGTCACGCCGCCATACTCGGCGACGAGGCCTTGCGCGCGTTGCGCCTGCGCCCATGCCGCGAGGCGCGTTTCAATGTCGCGGGCGACATAGAACCAGACGCCCGACCACGCAACGGCCAAGAGGACGAATGCTGCCAGTACGATGATGACGAATCGACGCATCGTGCGACCTTAGCCGACTCGGTCGTGGGGGGATAGGCGCGGCGCCCGCGCATGGGCGCCATGTCACCCGCTGCCTTGCGGGGGGCGGGTGCGGCACTATGCTGCCCGCCGCCATGTCCGACCGCGCCGCGCTCTCCCAGTCCCTGATGTGGACGACCCTCGTCCCGTCCCTGTTTGTGGTGCTGTGGTCGACCGGCTTCATCTTCGCGAAGATGGGGCTGCCCTATGCCGAGCCGCTGACCTTCGTGGCGCTGCGCTACGCGGCGGTCGTCGCCGTGATGCTGCCGGTGGCCGTGGTGCTGCGCGCAGAATGGCCTTCGCGCGCGATGGATGTGTTGCATCTGGCCATCGCCGGCCTGCTGCTGCACGCGGTCTATATCGCCGGCGTGTTCGCCTCGATCTATCACGGCCTGCCCGCCGGTATTTCGGCGCTGATCGTCGGGCTACAGCCGGTGCTGACCGCGACCCTGGTCGGGCCGCTCCTGGGGGAACGGGTGACGGCGCGGCAGTGGCTCGGCCTGCTGCTCGGCCTCGTCGGCGTCGCCCTCGTTCTGGGCGACAAGCTGGCCTTCGACCGCGCGACCGGCGGCGCCGTGGCGCTGGCGGTGCTGGCGCTGTTCGGGATCACGATCGGCACGATCTATCAGAAGCGCTTCTGCACCGCCGCCGACATGCGCTCCAGCGCGGTGATCCAGTTCGCCGCGGCCGGGCTCGCCTGCCTCGCTTTGGCTTGGCCGCTCGAGACCATGCGCGTCGAGTGGACGGCGGAGTTCGTCTTCGCCCTGGCCTGGCTCGGCATCGTGCTGTCGATCGGCACGGTCAGCCTGCTCTTCCTGCTGCTGCGGCGCGGAGCGGCGGCGAAGACGGCCAGCCTGTTCTATCTCGTGCCGCCTGTTACCGCGCTGTTCGCCTGGGGACTTTTCGGCGAGACTTTGGGTATGGTGGCGCTTGCCGGGATGGGGCTGGCCGCCATCGGCGTGGCGCTGGTACAACGGAATTGACAACCGGGACTATTCGCGCGGCCATGCGCGTTCTGAGGCAAGCCATCCTTAAGACCTGGCCCAGCACACTGTTTCGATGATGACCGTCGGCGAACACGCTCCCGAAGACAATGGCTGCCCGCCGCCTTCCGACGGCTCGGATGTGTGGGTCTTCGCCTACGGTTCGCTGATGTGGGACCCCGGCTTCCCGTTCGAGGAAGCGCGGCCGGCGGTGCTCAAGGGCTACCACCGCTCGATGTGCCTCTACTCGACGCGCTATCGCGGCACGCCGGAGAAGCCCGGCCTCGTGCTCGGTCTCGATCGCGGCGGCGCCTGCCGCGGCATCGCGTATCGCGTGGCGGCGGTGCATGTTGACAAGGTGATGGCCTATCTGTGGGACCGCGAGATGATCACGCGGGCCTATCGCTGCCAGACGGTGACGATCCATCTGGCGACCGGCCCGGTGAAGGGCCGCGCTTTCATCGTCGACCGCAGCCACAAGCAGTACGCCGGCAAGCTCTCGGCGGACCAGCTCGCGGCACTCGTTTGCCAGGGCCACGGACAGCGCGGCCCGTGCCGCACCTATCTGGAGAACACGGTCAAGCACCTCGACCAGATCGGCGTGCCCGACAAGCGCCTGCACGAGCTGCTGGCGAAGGTGCGCGCCCTCTCGGCCTGAGCCGCGTTTTCGCTAATTCGCCCGCTCGCGCAGCCACGCGACCAGATCGTCGGCGAACGCGGTCATGCTGCGGTACTCGCGCATCGGCGGCGGCAGATTCTCGATCGCGGCGGCGAGGCGCGTCGCGGCGTCCTGGTCGCGCGCGACATCGCCGAGCGACCGGATATAGGTGCGGATGGTGAACAGCACGTCGCCGCTTTGCGGCAGGCGGCGCAGCGTCTGGCGCTCGATCCGCAGGAAGACGCTGTCGGCGAATTCCGCCGGATCGACGCGCTCGATCCGCGGCGACACCGGCTGGAACGGCTCCGACCGCGCGTGGATCGTCCAGTTGAGGCGCCAGACCGGACGGTCGACGACGAGCTTCTCGAAGAAGCGGTCGACCGGCCGCGCGAGCGCATCGACGTAGCCGGGGACCGGGGCGTGGATCGCGCCGAGACTGCGGCCGATCTTGTCGGACAGGCGCCAGCGCGACGGGAAGCAGACGCACGCCGCGGCGAGGACGTAGCCGGTGTCCGTTCGTCGCATCAGGCACAGATCCTCGGGCACCAGCCGCGCCGCCGTCTCCAGCGGATGGACGCCGGGCGCGCCGATGCCGATCAGCTCCCCCGTCGCGGCGACGGCGATGGCGGTGCCCATGCGCGGATATTGCGTCGGAAAGCGCCGCGGCAGGTGGTCGGCGAGCATGTCCAGCACCTCGGCGCCCGCGGCCTGGGTATCGGGCAGGGCGGCGAAGACATCGGCACGACGTTCGGCAAGCAGCGTGCGCTTGGCGAGCAAGGTCGCCGCGAGCGTGTCGTCGAGCTCGATCCAATCGTCTGGCTTGAGCGCCATCAGGCCCATCTGCAGGCGGTGCGGGCCGGGTTCGAACGGAAGATAGGTCATGTCGCGGTCAAGGCTATCGTGGGGCTGGACCGGGACAGTTTGGCGTACCGGAAGGACGGGTGCGAGACTCGCGTGCGCGATTGACGGATGCAATCCGCCGGCGCGAGCATGAGCGCATCGCCCGTGGCGGGCCGCCGGTTCGGCCGGAGGCATCCGCATAGCACGAAGGCTGGAGCCGGATTCCTGTCACCGGACGCTTTTTCGACGCCGCCGCGACCGCGCCGGTGGTCGGCGCGATTCGCCCCGGTGTCCAGCCAGGGAGCGGATCATGCGAAAGATGCTCATCCTGCTCGGCGCCGCCTGCGTCTCCGGCGCCGTCGTCGGCGCCACGATCGAACGCGTCACGGCACAAGCCCCGCCGGTCAAGCGCACCGAGCTGCAGCGGGTCGACGTCATGGAAATGGAAGGCCGCGAGGGCGTGATGTACATCGCCGAGTTCCCGCCCGGCGGGGTCGCCCCCCGGCATTTCCATCCGGGGCCTGAGTATCTCTACATTCTCGAGGGCTCGCTCGTCCTCGAGCCGGACGGGAATGCGCCCGTGACGTTGCAGAAGGGCGAGAGCGGTCACCAGCATGCCAAGGGCGTGCATAGCGCGCGCAATCCGAGCCAGAGCGAGCAGACGCGAGTCCTCGTGTTCCTTCTCTCGGAGAAGGGCGAGCCGCTTGCCACGGTGGTCGAGGCGCCGGCGGGTGCGACGAAGTAGCGCCGCGGGCTACTGTGCGCCGGAGCGCGAGTCGGGCGCCGCCAGCGATTGCAGCACTGCGTAGAGATCGGGATAGAGTTCGCGCACGATGTACTGGCCGTTGGCGTGGAGCCAGCCATAGGGGCACTCGCCGACGAAGCGCAGCACCGTGCCCACCTGCGCCTCCTGCGATGGCAGCGCCTTGATGCAACTCCGCACCGGCAGGGTCCTGCCGTCGGATTCGATCTCCCACTCGCGTGCGGAGAAGTCGGGCAGCGCGATCATGCTCACCAGCACCGTGGCCAGCAGCACGCCCGAAGACCTGGTCATGGCAGTCCCTCTCCGCCGTGATCCAGTATGAACGCTGCAGCACCCCTGCGCGATGCATGCGCAACGGGGGTATTTCCGCCGTACGGAGCTAGCCGAAATGGGTAGCGCGCGCCGAAACCGCCCTCACGCGCACTTGCTGTAGTCGCAGCTCGTGCAGGTGTCGCAGCCTTCCTGGCGGATCAGCGAGGGGCTGCCGCATTTCGGGCACTGGCGCGCATAACCAGACGGAATCGTCAGCGCGCGCGGTTGGCCTGCCTCGGCCTCGGGCGCTGCCGTGATCTGCGGGCGCGGTCCGGCGTCGCCCACGATCGCGACCAGCGGGCCGGCGATGTACGGATCGGCGCCGGGGCGGCCCGTCTGGAGGAAGCCGATGTCGATCATGTGGCGTTCGATCACCTCGCCGATCGCCGCCAGCAGCGAGGGCACGTAGCGCCCGCCCATCCACTGGCCGCCGCGCGGATCGAAGACGGCCTTCAGCTCCTCGACCACGAACGACACGTCGCCGCCGCGGCGGAACACGGCCGAGATCATGCGCGTCAGCGCCACGGTCCAGGCGTAGTGCTCCATGTTCTTGGAGTTGATGAACACCTCGAACGGCCGCCGCCGGCCGTCCATCACCACGTCGTTGATGGTGATGTAGATGGCGTGCTCGCTGTCCGGCCACTTGACCTTGTAGGTCTTGCCGGGCAGCGCCTCGGGCCGGTCGAGCGGCTGCGTCATGTAGACGACGGCGCCGGCGTCGAACTGGTCCGCCGGCCGCGCCGGCGGGCGGTTGAAGGGCAGTGCCTGCTGCACGGGCGAGGCCTTCTTCTTCGCATCGTCCTTGAGCGAGAGCACCGAGCCGGTCACCGGGTTCGGGCGATAGGTCGTGCAGCCCTTGCAGCCGAGCTCGTAGGCCTGCGCGTACACGTCCTTGAACGCCTCGAAGGAAATGTCCTCGGGGCAGTTGATCGTCTTGGAGATCGACGCGTCGACGTATTTCTGGACCGCCGCCTGCATCACCACGTGGTCGCCGGGCGACAGGCGCTGCGCGTCGACGAAATAGTCGGGCAGGTCCGCATGCTCGCCGAACAGGCGCTTGTAGAGGCGGTAGGCGTAGTCGCTCACCTCCTCGGTGCGGCGCGTGTTGTCGGGCATCAGCACGTTGCGCATGTAGCTGAAGCTGAATACCGGCTCCAACCCCGACGAGATGTTGTCGGCGAGCAGCGAGATCGTGCCTGTGGGGGCGATCGAGGTCAGCAGCGCATTGCGGATGCCGTGCGCGCCGATCGCTTCCTTTACGTCCTTGTCGAGCGCGGCGACGGTCTCGCCAGCCAGGAACTTGTCGCGATCGAAGAGCGGGAAGGCGCCCTTTTCCTTCGCCAGCGCGACGGAGGCGAGATAGGCCTGGCGCTGCACGCGCCGCATCCAGGTTTCCGTCAGGGCTACGGCCGCTTCGCTGCCATAGCGCGCGCGGCACATGATCAGCGCGTCGGCGAGGCCGGTGACGCCGAGGCCGATGCGGCGCTTCGCCTTCGCTTCCTGCGCCTGCTCGGGTAGCGGAAAGCGCGAGACGTCGACGACGTTGTCCATCATCCGCACCGCGAGCGGCACGATGCGGTCGAGCTCCGCCTCGTCGAGCCGCGCGTTCTCGGTGAACGGATCCAGGATCAGCGAAGCGAGGTTGATCGAGCCGAGCAGGCACGCGCCATACGGCGGCAGCGGCTGCTCGCCGCACGGGTTCGTCGCGCGGATCGTCTCGGCGTAGTGCAGGTTGTTGCGGCGGTTGATGCGGTCGATGAAGATCACGCCCGGCTCGGCATAGGCGTAGGTCGAGCGCATGATGCGGTCCCACAGCTCGCGCGCGCGCACCGTCTTGTAGAGCACGCCGCCGAAACGCAGTTCCCAGGGGGCATCCTCCTTCACCGCCTGCATGAAGGCGTCGCTGACGAGGACAGACAAGTTGAACATGCGCAGCCGGCCGGGCTCGCGCTTGGCCTCGATGAACGCCTCGATGTCGGGATGGTCGCAGGCGAGCGTCGCCATCATCGCGCCGCGGCGGTGGCCGGCCGACATGATGGTGCGGCACATCGCGTCCCACACGTCCATGAACGACAGCGGGCCCGAGGCGTCGGCGCCCACGCCCTTCACCGGCGCGCCCTTGGGCCGCAGCGTGGAGAAGTCATAGCCGATGCCGCCGCCCTGCTGCATGGTCAGGGCCGCCTCGCGCAGATGCGTGAAGATGCCGCTCATGTCGTCGGGGATCGCCCCCATGACGAAGCAGTTGAACAGCGTGACGTTGCGCTCGGTGCCGGCGCCCGCGACGATGCGGCCCGCGGGCAGGAACTTGAACGCCTCGAGCGCGGAATAGAAGCGGTCGGCCCACGCCGCCTTGTCGCGTTCGCCCTCGGCGACCGCGTCGGCGATACGGCGCCACGTGTCCTCCAGGGTCTTGTCGACGGCGGCGCCGTCCGGACCCTTGAAGCGGTATTTCATGTCCCAGATGCGCTGGGAGATGGCGGCGACAGGCGTCATCAGAAGGCTTTATGTGTCAATCGAGGGGCGAAAAGTCTAGGGGCGGGTGGGCGGACGGTCAAGCAAATGTTCTTGTTATGTTTCCCCAGGCGCCAGACTCATAAACAATTGAAACACAAAGAGATGAAGGATTTACCCCCGGTTTCCACAGCCCGATTCCGCCGCCTGCCGGGCGGTGGCCGTTTCGAACCCGCTCTTCCAGGGCGGCCATGCCGGCGCCGTGCCGTTCGGCCTCAGCTCCAGAGCTGAACCGCCGGCCTCAAGGTCGCGACCGCCACTGCCGGACCACCACAATCGGAAGTTTGACAGCCCGATTGACCTCCCGTAACTGGACCGCTCCCTGGGACCGGTGACGTTCAGGAGTGGACCCGCGTGAGACAGATCATTCGAACCGCTGATGCGCCCATGTCGGGGGCGTTCAGCCAGGCCGTCAAAGCCGGCTCGACCATCTATGTGTCGGGCACCACGGGTGTCGACCCGAAGACCAACCAGATGGCCGGCTCGACGATTCAGGAGCAGACGCGGCAGGCGCTTATCAACTGCCGGAACATTCTGCGCGCCGCGGGCGCCGAACTAGGCCATGTCGTCGACGTTCACGTGCTGCTTGCCCGACCGGGCGACTTCGCTGGCCTGAACGAAGAGTACGCGAAGTTCTTCCCGACCGATCCGCCGGCGCGCGCCGTCGGCAAGCTTGGCGTGGAGCTTCCCAACGTTCTGGTGTCGATCAAAATGACCGCCGTGCTCTGACCAGGCGCCGCCGTGGCGATCCGTGGCTCCTAGACGCGCCGCGCCTCGGTCTCGAGGCGGGCACTGGCGGTCTCGATGCGGGTTTCCAGCTCGGCCATGAAGGCCGGCTTGGCGAGGCCGGGGCCGATCGGCGGCAGGACCTCGAGGACGATCTTGCCCGGGAACTTCAGGAAGCTGCGGCGCGGCCAGAAGCAGCCGGAGTTGAGCGCCACCGGCACCACCGGCACGCCGAGCCGGCCATAGAGGGCCGCGACGCCGGCGTGATAGGGCGCCGCGGCGCCCGGCGACACGCGGGTCCCCTGCGGAAAGATCACGATCTGTCGCCGGTCGGCGATCGCCGCCTCGGACCGCCGCAACAGGTCGCGCAAGGCCTTGGCGCCGGCCGCGCGGTCGATCGGGATCATGCGCTGTTTGCGCGTCAGCCAGCCATAGACCGGTATCGCGAGCAGCTCCTTCTTCATCACGTAGGCCGGGTCCCGGGCGACCAGATAGAAGATGAACGTGTCCCAGGCCGACTGGTGTTTGGATGCGACGATGACCGGATGTCGCAGCAGGCTCACGTCGCCGCGCACCTCGTAGCGCAGCCCGACGACGACCTTGAGCAGATCGACCGTGCCCGAGGCGAGCCGGCGCGCGGCCCACATGATGGCGGCGCGCGGCACCAGCACCAGCGGAATGCTGAGCGTGAGCACGAGGGCGTTCCAGCCGAAGAACAGGACGTTGAACAGAGCGGAGCGCAGCCAGATCATCGTCTTCATCCGCGTTGCGACGGCAGTAGCGCCGTGCGCGCCAGGGTCAGCAGGTACTTGTTGTACTCCACCGCGATCAAATGGAGCGTGCCGCGCCACTGCCACCAGTCGTCGCGCTTGAAATTGTCGGGCAGCACCGGGTGCGGCACGATGTGGACCGCGGGCATGGCGCGCCGGAATTCGAGCAGGCTGCGCGGCATGTGGTAGTTGGCGGTGACCAGCCGCAGCGACGTGAAGCCTTCCTTCGACATCCACGCGCGGGTCTCGTCCGCGTTGCCCGCGGTGTTGCCGGCGACATAGCCGAGTTCGACGCAGCAGGCGACGGAGAGCGTCGCGCTTCCCGCGACGCGCAGCAGCTCGGGCAGGTCGATCCCGCGATTGACCCCGGAGACCAGCATCTTTCGGGCGCGTCCTTCGGTCAGCAGGTCGAATCCTTCCTTCAGCCGCAGCGGCCCGCCGGTCAGCACGACGATCGCGTCGGTCGTCTCGCCGCGGTCGGGGGGCTGGGCCGGGATCGCTTCCGCGAACCAGACGAGCCCGATCGCATAGAAGCCGATCAGCAGGCCGAGCACGAAGGCCATCTTGCGCGAGAACAGGGCGGTGAGGGCGCGGCTCATCGCACGGCGCTCCCGTCGAGCAGCGCGCTCACCGCAGCGCCGAGATCGTCGTGGACCGCCACCGGCAGCACGTCGTGCGGAATCCCGTCGGCCTGCGCCTTGACGCCATGGCCGGTCCGCACGAGGTGGCGCGGGCAGCCGGCGGCCTTCGCCGCCTGCAGGTCGCGCAGCGCATCGCCGATCATCGGCGTGTCGCCCGCATCGGCACCGAAGCGGCGCAGTGCCTCGCGCAGCATTCCCGGCGCCGGCTTGCGGCAGGCGCAGCGCTCCCACGGCGCGTGCGGGCAGACGAAGATCGCATCGACCCGCGCTCCCTCGCGCGCCAGCAGGGTGCGCAGATGCGTGTGGATCTGCTCCAGCCGGTCGGGGCCGATGATGCCGCGGCCGACGCAGGACTGGTTGGTGCAGACCGCGACCCGGATGCCGTCGCGGTTGAGCCGGGCCACGGCCGCCGCCGCGCCGGCCACGAGCACCAGTTCGCCCGGGCTCTTGACGAAATCGGCGCGGTCCTCGTTGAGCACGCCATCGCGGTCGAGCAGGATCAGCTTCATCAGACCATGCTGCGCAGATCGCGCATCACCGTCCACCATGCCGTCACGGTCGCGACGGCGACCATGGCGACGGCGAGGGCGGCGAGCAGGAGGAAGTCGACGGGATCGAGCCACGTGCCCGCGAACATCGTCAGGCCCGTCTCGGTGCCGAGATTGGCCTGCGCGCTGAACCCCAGCCCGTAGAAAGCGATCAGCGCGATGGCGATGCCGCCCAGCGCGCCTGCCGCCGTGCGCATCAGCACCAGTCGCGCGAACTGCCGCGCGATATAGGTGTCGAGCGCGCCCATCAGGTGCAGCAGCTCGATCGCCTCGTGATGGGCCGCCAGACCCGCACGGGTCGCGAACGCGACCGTGCCCGAGGCCGCCAACGCCACCAGCACGACGATCGCCAGCGCCAGCGCGACAGCCAGCCGCGCGAATTTGAGCAGCCCGCCGAGCCAGCGCCGATGGTCGTCGACCGTGGTGTCGGGGGCCGCCTCCGCCAGCCGCGCCGAGAGCGCGCCGAGGTCGATGGTCGCGCCCGACTCCAGCCGGACATCGATCAGCCGCGGCAGCGGCAGGTCGCCGGAGCCCGCGGTCTTGCCCAGCCACGGCTCGATCATCGCGATCAGCTTGTCCTGCGCCATCGGTGTCGCGCGCGAAACGCCCGGCGTGGTGCGCAGCACGGCCAGCACCGCATCGAGCCGCTGTTCCGCCGGCCGCGCGTCGGCCTGTGTCTCGGCCGCGATCTCGACGGTGAGGACGCCGGTCATGTCGGCGCTCCAGCGCGACGCGGCACCGGCAAGCGCCAGCGCGCCTGCGAGCGCCAGGCCGGCGATGAACGCCATGATGCCGACGATCCACGGCAGCTGCGTCGGCCGGTCCTCGGTCAGGGCCAGGTCGTCGCGGCCCCACGCCTTGGCGATCGCGGCGATGCGCGTCTGGAGACTGCTCATGCCGCACCGCGCTGTGCAACCAGGGTCAGCTCGCCGCCCTCGAGCCGCAGCTCCGGATGGCCGAACCGCGTGACGAGCGCCGCGTTATGGGTCGCGATCACCACGGTCGTACCCATCTTGTACAGCTCCTCGAACAGGTAGAGGAGGCGCAGCGCGATCTGGTCGTCGACGTTGCCGGTCGGCTCGTCGGCGAGCAGGAGGCGCGGCCGCGTGATCACGGCGCGGGCAATGGCGACGCGCTGCTTCTGTCCGCCGGACATGGTCAGCGGCTTGGCATTGAGATGGTCGCCGAGGCCGACCCAGGTCAGCAGCTCGACGACATGAGCGCGCGCCTGGATCTCGTCGACGCCGGCGAGGCGCAGCGGCAGCGCCACGTTGTCGAGCGCCGAGAGATGGTCGAGCAGACGGAAATCCTGGAACACGACGCCGATGCGCCGCCGCAGGCTCGGCAGGTCGCCGCGCGGGGTTGTGGCGACATTGCGGCCGAAGATCGTCAGCCGGCCGCGCGACGGAATCTGTGCGAGATACATCAAGCGCAGCAGCGACGACTTGCCGGCACCCGACGCGCCGGTCAGGAAGTGGAAGGAGCCGGGTGCGAGCGACAGCGTGATATCGCGCAGCACTTCCGGCCCGAGGCCGTAGCGCAGCCCGATCTGTTCGAATCGCAATACCGGTTCCGTCTCTGGCGCCCGCTGCAACGCTCCGACTCCGTTGTGACGGGGCGGAGAATGGCATGCGAGGGCGGCGGAGGGTAATAGTGAATTGGCTGAGGTCGTCGCTGCGGCACGACTCTCATCCCCGCCTTCTCCCGCAAGCGGGAGAAGGGGCGCGGCCCAGCGCTTTTCCGGGACCCTTTCCCGCTTGCGGGCGACGTCCATTGACGTCGGGTAGGGTGAGGGTCGCGCCGCCGCCGAGATGTCAGCAGACAAAGTGAATTACTTCCCCGATTCCTTCCTCAGAAATGCGACGATGTCCGCGCGGTCTTCTGGCGCTGCAACCCGGAACGTCATGCGCGTGCCCGGAATGAGTGCTGGCGGATTTGTCAGCCATCGCTGGAGGGTCGTCTCGTCCCACACGACGCCCGCGTTCCTGACCGCCGGCGAATAGTTGAAATCGGCGACGGTGCCGGCCTTGCGGCCGAAGACGCCGCGATGCATCGGTCCGATGCGGTTGGCGTCGAGCGAGTGGCAACCGAAGCAGCGGCTCTCGTAGAGTTCGCCGCCGCGCGTCGCGTCGGCAGCGCGCGCGGGTTGCGTGGCCAGGCTGGCGCCGGCAAGGGCCAGTGCCGCCGCGATAAGCCGGAACATCGCAATGCTCCTTGGTGGAAAAGGGCCCGCGGACGCGGGCGACAGGCGCCGTGTCCGCGGGCGTTGCGGCGGCAGGGGACCGGGATCCGCCGCAATCGCGTCGGGCGTCAGGCGCCGAAGGTCAGCGCCTTCTGCGGCAGCATGTCGTTGAGCGCGCCGGACAGTGCGGTCCAGTGCATGGTCTCGTCGGCCGCGAGGCGCGCGGCGACCTGGCCCAGGCCGTTCTCCTTGAAGGACGGGATCACGCCGAGATAGGCGTTCGCCGCACCTTTCTCCAGCCGCTGCGCGAGCTTCAGCACGTCAACCTGATTCCGGAGCGACGCGGCGTTGAGCGCGCGCGCATACTCGTCCCGGCTCTTCTCCCCGACCGGCGTGCCACCCATCTTGCGGATGGTGGCGATCAGCGCGTCGCGGTGCTGCTTGTGGTGGTCCTGGAACAGCACCGCGACGTTCATCACCGCGGGCTGCAGCAGCTTGCTCTCCGCGCCGAGCTGATAGGCGTTGATCGCCTCATGCTCGAGGCCGAGGGCGACGTTGAGGGTCGCGACATCGCTGGCCGGATTGGACGTCATGCCCTGCGCCCTGCTTTCGCAGCCGACGATCATGGCGACGGCGGTGGCCGACAGGGTGGCGGCGCCGCCCGTCCGCAGGAAGGCGCGGCGGCCGGCGACGATCCCGGCGGGGTGAATCAACGCATTGCTCATGGCTTGCTCCCGTTTGGCTTTCGTCCCCCGGGGTAAGGCGAGGGCTCGGGAGCAGTACGGCGCACCCGCCGCGGCGGATGCAGACCGCCTAAGCCGCGTCAGACCCAGCGGAAAACGGCGAGGGCGTACAGGAGCGACAGCGCGACCGCGCCCCAGAGCGGCGTGCCGAAGGCGGCCAGCCAGGCGAGGTGGATGAAGGCGCTGCCGAGCAGCGACAGGAACAGCCGGTCGCCGCGCGTCGTCTCGATGGCAAGGATGCCGCGTCGCGGGTCGCCGCCGGGCGAGCGCCATTCCCACACCGTCATGCCGACGAGGAGTGCGGCGATGAAGACGAAGAAGGCGGCCGTCTCGTTCGTCCACGCCATCCACGACAGGCCCGTGCCCTCGATCATGTCGTCCTCCTCCGCTCAGACGCGCCCGAGGGCGAAGCCCTTGGCGATGTAGTTGCGCACGAAATAGATCACGAACGCGCCGGGAATGATCGTCAGCGTGCCGGCGGCGGCGAGCAGGCCCAGCTCGTAGCCGGAGCTGCTCGCGGTCCGCGTCATCGTCGCGGCGATCGGCTTGGCGGCGACGGAGGTGAGCGTCTTGGCCAGCAGCAGCTCGACCCACGAGAACATGAAGCAGAAGAAGGCCGCGACGCCGATCCCCGCCGCGATCGTCGGCAGGAAGATGCGGATGAAGAAGCGCCCGAAGCTGTAGCCGTCCAGATAGGCCGTCTCGTCGAGCTCCTTGGGCACGCTCGACATGAAGCCTTCGAGGATCCACACCGCCAGCGGGATGTTGAACAGGCAATGCGCCAGCGCCACCGCGATATGCGTGTCGAACAGCCCGATCGCGGAGTAAAGCTGGAAGAAGGGTAGGGCGAAGACCGCCGCCGGCGCCATCCGGTTGGTCAGCAGCCAGAAGAACAGGTGCTTGTCACCGACGAAGCGGTAGCGCGAGAAGGCGTAGGCGGCCGGCAGCGCCGCCGCGACCGAGATCACCGTGTTGATGCAGACGTAGATGATCGAGTTGATATAGCCGCTGTACCAGGTCCGGTCGGTGAAGATCTTCTGGTAGTTCTCCAGGGTGAACTTCGCCGGCCACAGCGTGAACACGCCGAGGATCTCGTTCGTCGTCTTGAACGACATGCTGATCAGCCAGTAGATCGGCAGCAGCAGGAACGCGATGTACAGGGTCGGCACCAGCCAGCTCAGCCTGCGCATCATTTCTCCTCGCCGCGGGTCATCACGGCATAGAAGACCCACGACAGCGTCAGGATGATCAGGAAGTAGATGATCGACATGGCCGCGGCCGGCCCCAGGTCGAACTGGCCGAGCGCGATCTTGACGAGATCGATCGACAGCAGGGTGGTCGAGTTGCCCGGTCCGCCGCCGGTCAGCACGAAAGGCTCGGTGTAGATGTTGAAGCTGTCCATGAAGCGCAGCAGGACGGCGATCGTCAGGACACGCTTCATCTTCGGAAGCTGGATGTAGCGGAACACGGCCCAGGACGACGCGCCGTCGATCTTGGCGGCCTGGTAGTAGGCGCCGGGGATCGAGCTCAGCCCGGCATAGGCGAGCAGCACGACCAGCGACGTCCAGTGCCACACGTCCATCGCGATCAATGTCGCCCAGGCCGAGATCGGCTGCTGGGTGTAGTTGAAGTTGATGCCGAGGTCGTTGATCATGCGGCCGAGCAGGCCGATATCGGGCAGCGCGAAGATGTTCCACATCGCGCCGACGACGTTCCACGGGATCAACAGCGGCAGCGCCATCAGGACCAGGCACACCGACACGCCCCACCCCTTGCGCGGCATGGCGAGTGCGATGGCGACGCCGAGCGGCACCTCGATCACCAGGATGATGCCGGTGAAGGCGAGCTGGCGGAGCAGGGCCGCGTGGAAGCGCTCGGAGTGCAGCACCTCCTCGAACCACTTCACGCCCTCGAAGAAGAAGATGTTGTTGCCGAACGTCTCCTGCACCGAATAGTTCACGACCGCCATCAGCGGGATGGCCGCGTTGAACGCGACGAGCACGACGACCGGCAGGACGAACAGCCAGCCCTTCTGGTTCTCGGTCTTGGCGGCCATCGGCTTCCCTCACTTCACCAGCCAGCCGTCGGCATAGAGCCGCGTCTGGGCGGGATCGAAGCGGATGCAGGCGCCGTCGGCGGGCACAGCGGCGGCCTCGTCGGCGAGCAGCTTGATGCGGCTGTCGCCGTGCTGCGCCTCGACGATGCGATAGCGCCCGGCATCGCTGACCTTCACGATCTTCACGGGGATGCCGACGGGCGCGAGTGCGACGAACTCGGGACGCACGCCTATTTCCAGCCGCGCGCCGTCGAGCGCCGCCTGCGGCGGATTCTGGACGCGGATCGGCTGCCCGCCAAAGAAGGCGGTGCCGCCGTCGACCGTGCACGGCAGCACGTTCATGCCGGGCGAGCCGATGAAATGGCCGACGAAGGTGTGATGCGGCCGCTCGAACAGCTCGACCGGGGACCCGATCTGCACGATCGTGCCCTCGTGCATCACCACCACCAGCTCGGCGAAGGTCAGCGCCTCCGTCTGGTCATGCGTGACGTAGATCATCGTGCGCCCGATCCGCTGGTGCAGCTCCTTCAGCTTGGAGCGAAGCTGCCATTTCAGGTGCGGGTCGATGACGGTCAGCGGCTCGTCGAACATCACGACGTTGACGTCGGAGCGCACCAAGCCGCGGCCGAGCGAGATCTTCTGCTTGCCATCCGCGGTGAGGCCCGACGCGCGCTTGCCGAGCGTGCTCTCGAGATCGAGCATGCGCGCGATCTCGTGCACCTTCGCCCTGACCTCGGACTCGGGCGCGCCGCGGTTGCGCAGCGGGAAGGCGAGATTGTCGTAGACGGTCATGGTGTCGTAGACGACCGGGAACTGGAACACCTGCGCGATGTGGCGACGGTCGGTCGGTACGTCGGTCAGGTCGACGCCGTCGAACAGCACGCGTCCCTCGGTCGGCCGCACCAGGCCGGAGATGATGTTGAGCAGCGTGGTCTTGCCGCAGCCCGACGGCCCGAGCAGGGCGTACGCGCCGCCGTCCGACCACTCGATGTCCAGCCGCTTCAACGCCCAGTCCTGTTCGCCCTGCGGCGTCGGCACGTAGCTGTGCCTCAGGTCGCGGAGGTTGATCCTGGCCATCAGCGGCCCTGCTTGCGCGGCCGCGTCATGACGCGACCAGCCTGCCGTCGCCGGCGAAGTACATGCAGCGCCCTGTGTCCATGAAGAAGCGTGCCGTCTCGCCCACCTCGAGCGCATGCACGCCGTGCGAATGCGACACCCAGCCCAGCGGCCCGTGTGCGAAGTGGATGACGCTCTCGGAGCCGCTCAGCTCGGTGATCAGCACCCTGCCGTCGAGCGTGGCACTGTCATGGCCGTTCGCGACGGGGCTGACATGGTGCGGCCGGATGCCGACCGTGTAGTCGCCGTCCGGCAGGCGCTGCGCGGCACCCGCGGCCGGCCAGCGCACCGTTTCGCTCAGCACCACATAATCGCCTTGCTTGGCGACGGGAGCGGTGTTGATCGGCGGGTTCGAGAAGACCTGCGCAGTGGGCAGGTCGGCGGGCTTCCGATAGACGTCCGCGGTGGGACCGAACTGCGTGATGCGGCCTTCGCGCAATGCCGCGGTATGCCCGCCGAGGAGCAGCGCCTCGATCGGATCCGACGTCGCGAACACGACCGTGCAGCGCCGTCCGGCGAACAGCTTCGGCAGCTCGTCGCGCAGCTCGTCGCGCAGCTTGAAGTCGAGATTGGCGAGCGGCTCGTCGAGCAGGACGAGGTCGGCGTCCTTGACCAGGGCGCGCGCCAGCGCGGTGCGCTGCTGTTGGCCGCCCGACAGCTCCGCCGGGCGGCGCTGCAGCATCGGCGTCAGCCGCAGCAGCTCCGCCATCCGGTGGACGCGGCGGTCGATCTCCGCCTGTTCCATGCGCGCCACGCGCAGCGGCGAGGCGATGTTCTCGAACACCGTGAAGTTCGGATAGTTGATGAACTGCTGGTAGACCATCGAGACGTTCCGCTTCTGCACGGGAACGCCCGTCACGTTGCGGCCGTCGAACCAGATTTCCCCCGCGCTCGGCTGGTCGATCCCGGCCATGAGCTGCATCAGCGTCGTCTTGCCGGCCAGCGTCGTGCCGAGGAAGATGTTGAAACCCTCCTCAGCGAGCTGCACGCTCGTCTCATGGATGTGCGTCTCGGCGCCGACGCGCTTGACGACATTTTTCAGCACGAGGGGCACGGCTCAGTCCCGATCGCTCGTCACGAATAAGGGCCCGTCCGCGGGCCAGTATCGGCCGGAAAACGCGCGCGGGAAAGCGGGCGGCGCCGTCCGCCGCCCGCGTCCCGCCGCTAGGGGCAGGGCTGGATCCGTCAGCTCTTCCAGCGCTTCACGAGCTCGTCGTAGTCGATCGTCTCGCCCTTGGGCTTCTCGTTGCTCAGCTTGGCCTTTGGCCCGTCAGGCTTGCCGAGCCATTCGCTCGGGTCCTTCTCCGCATTCAGGCGCGGCCCGCAACCGCCATAGACCTTCGCCTTCTTGTCGGCCTCCTCCATGCGCGCCATCACCTGGTCCATCTCCCTGGCAAGGCGGTCCATCGCCTGTTGCGGCGTGAAGGCGCCGGAGTTCACGTCGCCGATCTGCTGCCACCAGAGCTGCGCCAGCTTGGGATAGTCGGGCACGTTGATGCCGGTCGGCGTCCAGCGCACGCGGTCGGGTGAGCGATAGAACTCGACGAGCCCGCCGAGCTTCGATGCGCGGTCGCTGAACGATTTGTGGCGGATGTCGGAGTCGCGGATGATCGTCAGCCCGACATGGCTCTTCTTCAGCGACACGGTCTTGGACACCGTGAACTGCGCATAGAGCCACGCCGCCTTGCGCCGGTTCATCGGCGTCGACTTGAACAGCGTCCACGAGCCGGCGTCCTGGTAGCCGAGCTTCATGCCTTCTTCCCAGTACGGTCCCTTCGGCGACGGCGCCATCCGCCACAGCGGATTGCCGTTGTTGTCGACGGTGTTGTTGCCTTGGGCCTTCGGCTTCACCATCTCAGCCGTGAAGGCCGTGTACCAGAAGATCTGCTGTGCGACGTTGCCCTGCGAGAGCGCCGGCAGCGACTGGTAGAAGTCATAATCGGCCGCACCCGGCGGCGCGTATTTGCGCAGCCATTCATCCCACATGCGGATGGCGTAGACGGAGGCGGGTCCGTTGGTCTCGCCGCCGCGGCTGATCGAGGCGCCCGACGGGTTGCATGAGCCGGCCTCCATGCGGATGCCCCACTCGTCGATCGGCCGGCCGTTCGGCAGGCCCTTCGAGCTGGCGCCCGCCATCGACAGCCACGCATCCGTCATGCGCCAGCCGAGGTCCGGTGCGCGCTTGCCATAGTCCATGTGGCCGTAGATCCGCACGCCGTCGATCTCCTTGACGTGCACGCTGAAGAACTCGGCGATGTCCTCGTAGGCCGACCAGTTCAGCGGGACGCCGAGGTCGTAGCCGTATTGCTGCTTGAAGCGCGCCTGCAGCTCCGGCCGTTTGAACCAGTCGTAGCGGAACCAGTAGAGGTTCGCGAACTGCTGGTCGGGAAGCTGCCACAGCTTGCCGTCGGGGCCGGTCGTGAACGACTTGCCGATGAAGTCGTCGACGTCGAGCGTGGGCAGCGTGACGTCCTTGCCGTCGCCGCGCATCCAGTCGGTCAGGTTGATCGCGAGCTGCAGCCGCGCATGCGTGCCGATGAGGTCCGAATCGTTGATATAGGCGTCGTAGAGATTGCGGTTGGTCTGCATCTGGGTCTGGACGGCCTGCACGACCTCGCCCTCGCCCAGAAGCTGGTGGTTGACCTTGATGCCCGTGATCTCCTCGAAGGCCTTGGTCAGCACCTTCGACTCGTATTCATGCGTCGGGATCGTCTCCGACAGCACGTTGATCTGCAGGTTGCGGTACGGCTGGGCGGCCTTGATGAACCACTCCAGCTCCTTGAGCTGCTCTTCGCGGGACAGGGTGGAAGGCTGGAACTCGTTGCTCACCCAGCGCCTCGCTTCTTCCATGCCGGCAAAGCTGGGCAGCGCTCCTGATGTGATCGCCGCGACGGCGACCACTGCCAACAGTCGTCTCCTCATCGGATGACCTCCTCCCAGAGCTTTTAGTGGTTGAGCTGATATGGTTAACGTACTACGCTAAGTTCAAAACAAAACGAATGTCAATCGAATATGATTTCGCACTTGCAGCGGCGAAACGCGTCAACTCGAAAGGAAATGACCCCGCGCGGTTGTATCGGACGCGCGAATTGTCGCGCTCTCCTTGCAGGTTTTCCGCAAACGACCTAAATCGTCGTGCGGTGGGAGGCGGGGAATGGATGTCTTGACGCCGCGTCAGGCGGACATCGTGGCGTTGGCGAGGTCGGAAGGCCGGCTGAATGTCGAAAGCCTGGCCGATCGCTTCGGGGTCACGCAGCAGACGATCCGCAAGGACCTCAACGACCTGTGCGAGCGCGGCATCCTGCAGCGCTTCCACGGCGGCGCCGTCTTGGCCTCCGGCATTGCCAATTTCGGCTATGAGGCCCGGCGCAAGCTGGCGACCGAGGAGAAGCGGCGGATCGGCGTCAAGGCTGCCGCCCTGATCCCGGACAACTCCTCCATCCTGATCAATATCGGCACCACCACCGAACAGGTCGCGGTGGCGCTGCGCGGCAAGCAGGGGCTGCTTGCCATTACCAATAATATCCATGTAATCAATATCTTGCAGGGATACGAGCAGATCGAGGTGATCGTCGCGGGCGGCGTCGTCCGCCATTCCGACGGCGGCATCGTCGGCGAGGCGGCGGTCGATTTCATCCGCCAGTTCAAGGTCGACTACGCGGTCGTCGGCACCTCGGCCATCGACGAGGACGGCACCCTGCTCGACTTCGACTACCGCGAGGTCAAGGTCGCCAGGGCGATCATGGAGTGCGCCCGCAAGACGATCCTGGTGGCCGACAGCATGAAGCTGGAGCGGACGGCTCCGGTCCGCATCGGCCATATCTCGCAGCTCGACTATTTCGTGACCGACGCGCCGCCGCCGCCGCGCCTGCGCGACATCTGCCGCGACAACGAGGTGCAGGTCGAGGTTGCAGGCGCGCCTTGAAATTTCGATTGCCTTCGATAATCTTCGTTTTGGGGTGCGGTCGCCAATTTCCGACCGCGTATCTGCGGGTGCCGGCTGCCGGCGTTCACCAGAGCCACGGCGCGAGCGCCACATGTACGACCTTGCGGTAATCGGCGGCGGCGTTAACGGATGCGGTATCGCGCGGGATGCTGCCGGCCGCGGCCTTTCGGTCATCCTTGCCGAGAAGAGCGACCTGGCCAGCGGCACCTCGTCGGCCTCGACCAAGCTGATCCATGGCGGGCTGCGCTACCTGGAGCATTACGAGTTCCGGCTGGTCCGGGAGTCGCTGACGGAGCGCGAAGTGCTCCTCAACATGGCCCCGCACATCATCTGGCCGCTGCGCTTCGTGCTGCCGCACCACCGCGCCCTGCGACCGACCTTCCTGATCCGCCTCGGCCTGTTCCTCTACGATCATCTCGGCGGCCGCAAGATCCTGCCGGCCTCGAGGGGCCTCGACCTGCGCCGTGCGCCGGCCGGCAAGCCGCTGAAGCAGGACTTCACGCACGGCTTCGAATATTCGGATTGCTGGGTCGACGACGCACGCCTGGTCGTGCTCAACGCGGCGGATGCGCGCGCGAAGGGCGCGGACATTCGCGTGCGCACCGAGCTCGTCTCCGCCCGGCGCAGCGGCGACCACTGGCAGCTCGAGCTGCGCGACACAGCGTCGGGAAAGTCGGAAACCGTGCAGGCACGGGCGCTGGTCAATGCCGCGGGCGCGTGGGTCGCCGACGTCATCGCCAATCGCATCGGTTCGAACGCCAGATCCGCCGTCCGGCTGGTGAAGGGCAGCCATATCGTCGTGCCGAAGCTTTACGAGCACGACAGCGCGTACATCTTCCAGAACGCCGACCAGCGCATCGTCTTCGCCATCCCGTACGAGCAGGACTTCACGCTGATCGGCACGACCGACGTCGATTACGACGGCGACCCGGCGCAGGTCCGCATCTCCGAAGCCGAGACGGAGTATCTGTGCCGCTCGGTGAACGAGTACTTCACCACCGCGATCGCGCCGAAGGATGTGGTGTGGAGCTATGCCGGCGTGCGGCCGCTCTATGACGAAGGCGCGGTATCGGCGCAGAAGGTGACGCGCGATTTTGTGCTCGAGCTCGATGAGCCGGCGGGCACCGCGCCGGTCCTGAACATCTTCGGCGGCAAGATCACGACCTACCGGCACCTGGCCGAGGAGGCGCTCAAGAAGCTGGCGCACCGCTTCCCGAAGGCGGGCGCGCCGTGGACGCGCGGCTCGAAGCTGCCGGGCGGCGACATGGCATGGAACGGGCGCGATGCGCTGGCGCGCGAGATCGAGCAGAAATACCCGTGGCTCGGCGGCGCGACGGCCCGGCGCCTGGCGCGCAGCTACGGCACCGTCGCGCGCGAAATCCTCGCCGGCGCGCAGAACGCGGACGTGCTCGGCATCCATTTCGGCGCCGGCCTCTACCAGCGCGAGGTCGAGCACCTCATCCGCAACGAATGGGCCGTGACCGCCGAGGACATCCTGTGGCGCCGCTCGAAACTGGGCCTGCGCCTGAGCAAGGCCGAGATCGCCCGCCTGTCCGACTGGCTCGAGGCGCGCCGCGCGGCCCCACCGACCACCGCCGCCGCGCGCAGCCGATAGGAATTTACCGCAGAGTTCGCAGGGAAGGACGCGGAGGTCGCAGAGGCAGGAGTTTGGCGCGAAGCGCCAATAGTTCTCCGCGTCCTCAGCGCTTCTCCGCGTCCTCTGCGGTTATCCGGATTGCCGCTCAGTTCACGGCGACGGCGGCGCCCGTATAGAGGACGGGCCCGGTGGGTGCGCCGGTCGGCGAGCCGCCGGCTGGCTCGAGGCTGACGGCCAGGACGGCACCCTTCGGCAACGCCTCCGCCACCGGAGCTGGCATGTCGTGCGGCTTCGCCGCATCGGGCGTGATCACGCCCAGCGAGCGCGGCGGCTGGCCCGGGCCGGCGATGAGCCATAGCTCGTGCGAATGGCCGGCGGGCGCCGAGGCAAGCTGACGCACCGCGACGCGGCGCCCCGCGACATCTGCGACGACGATCACCGCCGGTCGCGATTGCGCATCGTTGAGGACGACGATGTGGTCGGGCGAGAGCGATGCGCGCGGGCCGGCCGCGACATAGAGGAGCAGCGCCGCTGCCGCGGCGATCCCCGCAAGTGCCGTCCAGCGCCAGAAGCCCACGCGGTTCCACAGCGACGGTGCTGCGGCAACGCGCACCGTCTGCGTGCGGTCCTCCGCGATGCGCGCCTCGATGTTGGACCAGACGGCAGGCGAAGGGGCGACCGGCGCCAGCGCTTCCGCCATCGGGCCGAGCCGGCGGTTCCATTCGTCGACGCGCTGCTGCAGCCACGGATGGTCCGCCAGCGCGCGCTCGAAGCGCGCGCGCTCGTCGCCGCTGAGCGAACCCAGCGCGTATTCGCTCGCCTGCAGCTCCAGCTCTTCGCGCTCCTGCGGGCTCATGGCTCCAGACAATCCTTGAGCCGGAGCAGGCCGCGCCTGACCCAGCTCTTTATCGTACCCAGCGGGGCGGCCAGCCGCGCCGCCAGCGCCTCCTGGGTAATTCCTTCATAATAGGCGAGCTGGATCGCCTCGCGCTGCTTGGCTTCCAGCGTCTGCAGGCAGTCGCGCACGCGCCGCGCCTCCGCACTGGCGGCTGCCGCTTCGTACGGGTCAGGCTCGGCGGAGGCCCAGTTCTCCTGCCCCGGCGCGTCGTCGAGCGGGACCGATGGGCGCTCGCGCCGCAGCAGGTCGATCGCCCGGTGCCGGACGATGCTCGCCATCCACGTCAACACCGATCCCTTCGCCGCGTCATAGTCGCGCGCCCGCCGCCAGATGCTGACGAACGCGTCCTGCAGGACCTCCTCGGCCCGGTCCCTGCGCTTCATGATACGCAGCGCGACAGCGAATAGTTGCGGGCTGGCGGCGGCGTACAGCCGGCCGAACGCCGCGCGGTCGCCCTGCGCGGTCGCGGCCATCAGCTCGGTCAATGCAGGGGCGCCGGGGGGCGGCATGGGCGGGGAGGATACAGAGTGGAGGGTGGGGGCGCTATCGGGCGGATCAGGGCGCCCGTTTTCTCACTGTGAGCGCACGACCCCCATCCTTCGACAGGCTTAGGATGAGAGTCGTGACTCGATGGACGGACTATCGGGGAAAGGGAAAGGGCTGCCGCTCTCGTTCAGCGCCTGACCTCTAGAGCCTCATCCTGAGCTTGTCGAAGGATGAGGCCGCGCGCGATGCGGACGTACCGCTACTCCACCGGCTCGATCGCCTTCAGCCCGGCTTCCTTCTTGTCGCGCATCTTCACGGCCATGTCCCTGGCCTGGTCCTTGTCGATCACCTTGCGCGCGGCGGCGAAGAACTCGTCTTCCTCTTCTTCCATGTGGTGCTCGACCAGCTCCTTGAGCACGCCGAACTTCGCGAACCATTCGTCGCTGTCCTTCGGCATCAGGCCCAGCTCCTCGAGCAGGCCGTTGACGACATGGTGCTCGGCGATCGCCTCGAGCGCCTCGGCGCGCGTCTCCTCGACGTCTTTCAGCGAATTGTAGAGCACGGCCTCCTCGACCTGCTGGTGCATCATCAATTCGTTCTTCAGCGGCGTGAACAGGTCGTCGCGCTTGCCGATGTTCTTCTTCTCGGTCGCGTCGACCTTCTTCAGCATGGACCGCATCAGATCGTGGTCCTGCTTGATTACCTGATAGATATCCATGGCAAGGCGCTCCGCCGTGAAGGGATTCGGCGGGGAAACGGCCGCGCCAGCGCCCCGGTTCCCGGGGCAGCAGGCCTGCTCAGCCGGCGTCGAGCCAGTCCTGGATCAGGCGGCGCGCGATCGAATCGGCGCGGGGCAGGCGGAACCGGTCGGGGTCGTGCGTTCCGCGCAGGAAGGCGCGCGAGAACCAGCCGGCGTGCTGCAGCTCCTCCGGGTCGAGCCTGAGGTCGGTCGACGCCGCGCGCGCGTAGAAGCCGAGCATGATCGAGGACGGGAACGGCCAGGGCTGCGAGGAGTGGTACTGGACGTCGTCGACCTCGATGCCGGCCTCCTCGTAGATCTCGCGCGCCACCGCGTCCTCGAGGCTCTCGCCCGGCTCGACGAAGCCGGCCAGGGTCGAATACATCGGGATGGTCCAGCGCACGTGGTGGCCCAGCAGGCAGCGGTCGCCGTCATGGACCAGCATGATGACGGCCGGGTCGGTGCGCGGGAAATGCTCGGCGCCGCAGGCGGGGTTGGTGCATTTGCGGACATGGCCGCCGGCGATGCTTTGCGCGGGCGCCCCGCAGACGCTGCAGAACCGCGTCCGCCCGTGCCAGTGGGCCAGCGCGCGGGCATATGCGAGCATGCCGCCCTCCTGGCGGTCCATCAGGGCGCCCACCGCCCGCAGGTCGACGAACCTGCCATGCGCGCTCAGCAGCCCGGGCAGGTCGGGCTCCTCGAGATGCGACAGGTCCAGCGCGAAATGGGCGGTGCCGTTCCACTCGCCCAGAAAAATGCGCGTGCATTCGAGGCCGTTGCACTCGGTGACGCTCAGGAAGGCGACGTGCGGGTCCGGCTGCTCGATGACCAGGCTCTGCGAGCGCCAGACGGGCAGGAGGCGGGTGGTGGGGTCGGCCAGCCGGGCCGCGATCCAGACCTCGTCGCGCCGCCGCTCGGCGAACCGGTCAAGCTCCAGGCTCGCGTAGAAATTGGGGGATTTCATGGCCTTGGTTATGCCGTGAATGTGGATAACGGGCAATGTCCGGGGTTGCCCCCGTCCGCCTGAATCCTGATATATTGCCCTGGGAGGTTGGCCGCGGACGAACTCCTCGCCAACCCGGCCAGGTCCGGAAGGAAGCAGCCGTAACGAGTTCCGGTTCGGGTCATGGTCCAGCCTCCCACCTCTCTTCATCTTTTCAGCACGGCATGACAGACGCGCAGCCCACCGCCCCCTATCGCGTGCTGGCGCGCAAGTATCGGCCCACGCGCTTCGCCGATCTGATCGGCCAGGAGGCGATGGTCCGCACGCTGTCGAATGCGATCGCGGCGGGCCGCATCGCGCATGCCTTCGTGCTGACCGGCGTGCGCGGCATCGGCAAGACGACGACCGCGCGCATCATCGCGCGCGTCCTGAACTGCGTCGGGCCTGACGGCAAGGGCGGACCGACCATCGACCCGTGCGGCGTCTGCGAGCATTGCGTGGCGATCGCCGAGGACCGCCACATGGATGTCATCGAGATGGACGCCGCGAGTCGCACCGGCGTCGAGGACATCCGCGAGCTGATCGACGGGGTGCGCTACCGCCCCGTTTCGGCGCGCTACAAGATCTACATCGTAGACGAAGTGCACATGCTTTCGAAGAACGCCTTCAACGCGCTGTTGAAGACGCTCGAGGAGCCGCCGGAGCACGTCAAGTTCGTGTTCGCGACCACCGAGATCCGCCGCGTGCCGATCACGGTGCTGTCGCGTTGCCAGCGCTTCGACCTGCGCCGCGTCGACCAGGCGATGCTGGCGAAGCATCTGCAGGGCGTCGCTGAAAAGGAAGGGCGCAAGGTTTCCGACGGTGCCGCTTCCCTGCTCGGCCGCGCCGCCGACGGCTCGGTGCGCGACGGGCTGTCGTTGCTCGACCGCGCGCTGGCGCATGTCGAGGGCGAGGTCGCCGACGCGCCGGTGCGCGAGCTGCTGGGCCTCGCCGACCGCACCCAGACCTTCGACCTGTTCGAGGCGGTGATGAAGGGCGATGCGGAGCGCGCGCTCGCGCAGCTCGGCACGCTTTACCGCGCCGGCGCCGATCCCGTCGTCGTGCTGCAGGATCTGCTCGACCTCACGCACTGGCTGACCCGCCTCAAGGCCGCGCCCTCGCTCGCCGACGATGCCGCCGTGCCGGAGGCGGAGCGTGCGCGCGGCGGCGCGCTGGCGAAGGCGCTGGGCGTGCCGGTCCTGACGCGCACGTGGCAGATGCTGCTCAAGGGGCTGGCCGAGGCGCAGGCCGCGCCCTCGCCGCTGGCGGCGGTGGAGATGCTGATGGTGCGGCTCGCCTACGCGGCCGAGCTGCCGAGCCCGGGCGACCTGGTTGCCTCGCTCAAGGACGGCAACGGTGCTGGGGCACCCGCGGGCTCGCCCGCGCGCGGCGTCGACGCGCGCGCGTCCGCCATGCCAAGCGGGCCGCGCGGCTCCGGCCCGGGCTCCGGCGGCGGTGTCGCACAGGCGCGGCGCATGGCGGAGCCGGAACCCGCGGCCTCCACGGCGCCGGTGCCGACGGCGCAGGCCGCCATGCCGGATCCGCGGACCTTCGAGGAAGTCGTGATGCTGTTCGCGGCGCGCCGCGAGGGCATCCTGCACGCCCTGCTGCTCAACAACGTGCATCTCGTGCGCTTCGAATCGGGGCGCATCGACATCCACGCGCCCGATACCCCGCGCGACTTCGCGTCGAAGCTGATGACCTGCCTCGAGCGCTGGACCGGGCGGCGCTGGCTCGTGACCCTCGTCACGCAGCCGTCCGGCGATCCCACGCTGGCGCAGCAGGCGGCGACGCGCATCGCGGAGGCGAAGGCTCATGCGGCGCAGCACCCGCTGGTCGCGGCCGTGCTCGCGGCGTTTCCGAACGCGACGATCGAGGCGGTGCGCGGCGGCAAGGACCGGCCCGGAACAGGCGACGGCGATCTCTCCTTCGACTCCGGCGAGACACCAGACACAGAGGACACGTGATGAAGAATCTCGGCAACCTGATGAAGCAGGCGCAGCAGATGCAGGCCAAGATGGCCGAGATGCAGGAGAAGCTCGGCGCGATGGAGATCGCCGGTGCGGCCGGCGGCGGCATGGTCAACGCCACCGTCAACGGCAAGGGCGAGGTCAAGCGCATCAAGATCGACAAGTCGATCGTCGACCCCAACGACGTCGAGATGCTCGAGGACCTGATCGTCGCCGCCATCAACGACGCCCGCGGCAAGGTCGAGGCGCACGCGGCGGCCGAGATGGAAAAGCTCACCGGCGGCCTCGGCCTGCCCGGCGGATTCAAGCTGCCGTTCTGATCGCGCCGGGGTCGATCTTAGATCGACCCCTACAAGGGGAAGATTTCGTGTAGGGGCCGATCTAAGATCGGCCCCTGTGCCATCGTGCCGCTGCTTACCGTCGCCCCATGACCGGACCCGAAATCGAAAGACTGATCCAGCTCCTCGCCAAGCTGCCGGGCCTCGGGCCGCGCTCGGCGCGGCGCGCGGCGCTCTACCTGCTCAAGCGCCGCGATCACGTGCTGCTGCCGCTGGTCGACGCGTTGAAGGTCGCGGCGGAGAACATCCGCACCTGCGCCGTGTGCGGCAATCTCGACACCTGCGATCCGTGCAGCATCTGCGCGGATGAGAAGCGTGACGCCGGCCTGATCTGCGTGGTCGAGGAGGTCGGCGACCTGTGGGCGATCGAGCGCGCCAACGCCTTCAAGGGCCACTATCACGTGCTCGGCGGCGTGCTGTCGGCGCTGGAAGGGATCGGCCCCGAGGACCTCAACATCGCCCGGCTGGCGGAGCGCGCGCGCGACGCCCGCGAGGTGATCCTCGCCACCAACGCCACCGTCGAGGGCCAGACCACCGCCCACTACATCACCGACCGCCTCGCCGGCGCGCGCTGCACCGTCACGCGGCTTGCCCACGGCGTCCCCGTCGGCGGCGAACTCGACTACCTCGACGACGGCACCCTCACCGCGGCCCTGCGGGCGCGACGGGCGGTCTGACGGGGCGGTGCGTGCGGCCCATCCTTCGAGACGCCCGCTTCGCGGGGCTCCTCAGGATGAGGTCGTAAGAAGTTTGGCCCGCAAAACCAGAGAACCCTCATCCTGAGGAGCGGCGCGCGGCGCCGCGTCTCGAAGGATTGGCCACTCGCGCCCTACGGCGCCCCGCGGCGGACGCATCGGCGCGGAGCGATGCGCCGATTCCGCCTTTACAGGCCGAAACTGTCATGCTTTAAGTTATATTATAACATTGCATAGGTCACCAGAATGGAGCCAGTCTGGGCCGAAATCGATCCTGCGACGGTGGCGCCGCCACCGCGCTTTGCCGAGGCGACCGAGATCGTGCGCGCTGCGATCCGGCAATGCGAGGAGCGTGCGATACCGGTCGACTCCATCCTGGCCGCGCTGATGACCGAGCTGCTGCCGCGCCTTGTCGCCGCCTATGGGCCGCACGGCGTGGCCGGCGTGTTCGGCCGCCTCGCCGGCGAGATCGCGGCCGGCGGCGCGCCCAAGCGCACGCGGCAGTGACCGCCCATCCGTCATCCATCCCAAGCGTTCATGAAAGGATACGTTTCGTGGTGATCGTGAAGTCTGTTCGCAACAAGTTCGTATTGCTGGCGGCACTCGGCTTCGGCCTTGCCGCTCCGACTGCCGCTCTTGCCCTGCCTGTCGGCTATTCGATCCAGGCGATCGATACGCTAGCCGGCGGCACGCAGAATTTCGCGCAGGACATCAGCAACACCGGATACGTCACCGGCAACAGCCGCAAGGGCGGCGCCGGCAGCAGCTTGTTTCCGTACGTCTGGAAGGATGGCGTCGCGACGGAGATCGGCCTGCTGCCCGGCGTCAATGTCTTTGGCCGCGGCTTCGCGGTGAACGATTCGGGGCTGGTGGCCGGCGAGAGCGGCAACGGGCCGAACAAGCCGTTCTCCCACAGCGGCGGCGGGCTCGTCGATCTCGGCGTCAATCCCGGCGGCACCGGCGGCTTCGCCGCCGGCGTCAACAACAGCGGGATGATCGTCGGCTCGGCCGGCAACGGCCAGGCGTCGCGCGCCTTCGTGACCAATGGTGCGCCGGGCGGACCGCTGACCGATCTCGCAACGCCGCTCGGCACGACCAACAGCTTTGGCCGCGCCTGGGCTATCAACGACTCGGGCGTGATCGTCGGCGTTGCCCGCAATGCAACCAACACCGCAAGCGAACCCGCACGATGGACGCCCGACGGGCTCGGCGGCTATACGGTGGCGACGATTTCTTCGCCCGTCGCCGGCAGCTTCGGCGAGGCGATGGCGATCAACGCTACCGGTCAGATCGTCGGCCACTACAGCGATCCGGTCAGCGGTGACACGCACGCGTTCTTCTTCGACGGCTCGGTTTCCATCGATCTCGGCCTGCTGGCGAGCGATCCGCTGTTCGACAACGCGCGCGCGACCGACATCAACGCGTCCGGGCTGATCGTCGGCCATGTCGCCGATTTCGACAACGCCCCGAGCTTCGGCGGGGCGGCAGTGGCATGGGAGGATGGCGAGGCTTTCGACCTCAACGACCTGGTGCTCGGCGGCGATGGCTGGACCCTGTTGTCGGCCGAAGGCATCAACGACCACGGGCAGATCGTTGGATTCGGCCTGTTCAACGGCCAGACGCGCGCCTTCCTGCTGACGCCGGTGCCGGAGCCCGCGACGATGCTGCTGTCCGCCGCGCCGCTGCTGCTGATGGCGGGTGCCGCGCGCCGCGGAAAGCATCGCGCGACTTGACCGCGGCGGACGCAAGATCTCCCGGTGTCCTTGTCGCGCGGGATGCCGGGGGATTGAAGGAAATCTGGAAGTCCGATTTCAATCTCGCGATCTGGCCGCGCGCCCCGTTCGACGGCGAAGGCGCGCTCCGCGCCGCACTTCGTGAGGGCACGGCGCTGTCGATCGAAACCGGTCTCGACCTGAGCCGCACGCCGCGCGGACTGGACCCGCTTCTCCCGGACGCCGGCCTTCATCCGGCCTTCGCGGCCGCATGGCACAAGGACATGCTTGATCTGGTCGTGCTCTTTGCCGGTCTCGCCCAGACGACGTCCGTCCGCTTGCGGCTCGAAACGGTGCGGGACGCCGCGTGCCGGCTGTTCCACGTGGACTACGTGTCGCTGCGCCTGATTTGCACCTATGTCGGGCGTGGTACCGAGTACCTGGAGGAGAGCAACACGGATCGGAGCGGCCTCGGCAAGGGGCGCAACACGGCGGTGGTTCGCGATCGCCGACAGGTGCGACGGCTGGCGGCCAACCATGTCGGTCTGTTCAAAGGCCTAGGCTATCCCGGCAACGCCAGCCGCGGGATCGTGCACCGCTCGCCACCGGCGAGCATGAGCGCCCCGCGGCTCGTGCTCTGCCTGGATACGGCAGAGCGCTAGGCGGACGCCGCGATCCGCGTGCCGAACGCGGCGTCCTGCTCCTTGCGCAGGGTCCACAGCAGCGAGTCAGCGGGCGCCGCGACGTCGGCGACGGTGATGAGGGCGCCGGCCTTCACGGGGCGCGACAGGGTCTGGCCTACGGCCATGTAGTAGGGCAGGGCGTTCGCGGTCCGCGCGTCGGCGTTGGGCACCAGGCCGGGGCCGACATGGGGAACGGCGTGGCGGTTGCCGACGATGTCGAGGCGGTGGCCGGCGGGCAGGTCCTGGGATACGCGCGCGACGAGATCGCAGACCGGCTTGTACGTCTCGTCGACCATGCAGTGGCGCAGCCGCGCCGCCGCCATGATCGAAACAGGCGCCTCGACGCCGAGCAGATGCGACGGGTTGTAGATCAGCGAATGGCGCCCCTTGCGCGAGGTGGGGATGCCCTTGCCGCGGAACAGCTCGCCGGTCGTCGTGTCGGCGAGCTCGACGACGACGAACACGCCGCCGGCGAAGCTTGCCTCGTCGGGCCGGCGCAGGCAGTTGAACACGTCAATGATGCCACTGTGCTTCAGCACGCCGCCCTCGCCGCGCGGGATGTAGATGTCCGGCAGCTCGACCGGCCGCGCCAGCGGCGCATGGAAATCGGCGCGGTCGGGCGCAAATCCCGTCGCGTTGGCGACGAGGCACATCTCGCACGAATCGGGCACCACGCGCTGCGGCAGCGGGCCCATCGCGCGTGCGCGCATCGCGAGCAGCGCATCGATGTCGCGTCCGTCCATCTGCCACGCGGCGGCAAGCTCCGGCGCATCGATCGTCTCGCTCCGCCAGGTCAGCGTCTTGCGCGCCGGATCAAATACGAAATCGTATTCGCTGCTCTTGCCCGCGGCGACGATCGGCAGGCCCAGCAGCCGCGCGCGGCTGACCAGGCCGATCAGCAGGCTGGGCTGGTCGCCGTCGACCAGCGTGTAGGGCACGCCGGCGGCGCGCGCGCGGCGGGCCAGCGCCGGGCCGACGACGCACTCGGCTTCCTTCGTGACCATGGCGACGCCGCGGCCCGCCGTGATCGCGGCCGCCGCATGACGTGCGCCTGCTTCCGCGTCGCCGGTCGCCTCGACCAGGATCTCCAGCGGCAGGCCGAGCAGGTCGTCGATGCTGCCGCACACGGCGATGGCGCCCGAGTCCCACGCGGCCTTCGCCTCGCGCGCACTGCCGCAGATCTTCGCCGCGACGCCCATCGCGCCGAGCGATTTGGCGACGCGCGCCACGTCGCGGTCCATCACCGCGCGGATGGACAAGCCCTTCATCCGCCGCGACTGCGCGATCAGCGAGATGCCGAATTCGCCGCCGCCGGCGAGGCCGGCGGTGACGGGGCGCTCGATCGCGTCGCGGAACAAGGCGAGGTGCTGCATGTCGGGAACCTTGAGGGAAGGGGCTAGGGAACCTGTTTCATCGCCAGCAGGGTCGTGCGATGGACGCGCACGAGGTGGCGCTCCATCGCGCTGGCCGCGGCGTCGGGATCGCGCAGCTCGAGCGCCTTGAGCACGCGCTGGTGGTCGCGCCAGCTCGCCGCGACGGCGCCCGGCATCAGCAGCGCCTTGCGGCGGAAGTCGAGCGCGTAGTCGTAGACCTCGCCGAGGAACGATTCGAGCAGCGTGTTGCCGCCGGCGTGGTAGACGAGGCTGTGGAACTCGACGTCGGAGATCTGGAAGCGCACCGGATCGTCCGTCATCTCGCCCTGCGAGTCGACGAGTCGCTGCAGCCGCTCGATGTCCGCCTTGCCGATCTTCAGCGCAGCCTCGCGGATCACGGCCAGCTCGACGAGCTTGCGCGCCTGGAAGACCTCCTCGGCGGAGTAGCGGCCGATCTTGCGCGGATCGCCCGTCGTGCCCGCGAACGGATAGCCCTCCGTGCGCGCCACGCGCGTGCGCGCGCCCTGCGAGATCTCCAGCATGCCGACGGCGGCGAGCGTCTGGATCGCGCTGCGCACCGTCTCGCGGCTCACTTCCAGGGTCGCGGACAGGTCGCGCTCGCTCGGCAGCTCGTCGCCGACGCGCAGCAGGCCCGAGCGGATCATCGCGGCGAGCTTGCCGGCGATCTGTTCGCGCACGGTGCGCTTTGAGACGACGGCCTTGAGGCCGGGAAGCGAGGCGAGCATGGCGGGCATCGGTCGATGAACGCGGCACTATAGTCCGCGACGCGCCGAGTGGTCCACTGGTCCGGTGATTGGTCCACTTGACAGGTGCGCGGCGGTCGGGGAATCGTAGCCCGCCATTCAAATGAACAACCTAAAGGGAGCGAGCGCCATGTCGGGATTAAAGCTGTCCTTTTCAATGCTGCTGGCGGCCCCGCTGGCGCTGGTCGCCGCGGAGCCGGCCCTGGCGCAGTGGAAGCCGACGCGGCCGGTCGAATTCATCGTCGCGGCGGGGCCGGGCGGCGGCAGCGATCAGTTCGCGCGCCTCGTGCAGTCGGTGATCCAGAAGCACCAGCTTTCGCCCGTCTCGATCATCGTCAGCAACAAGGGCGGCGGCGCCGGGACCGAGGCGTTCGTGTATGCCAAGGCCGCGGGCAACGATCCGCACAAGGTGGTGTTCTCGACCAACAACGAGTGGCTGATGCCGCTCGTCACCAAGGTCGGCTACAAGTTCAACGACCTGACGCCGATCGCCGCGATGGCGGTCGACGAGTTCCTGCTGTGGACCAACGCCGAGTCGCCGATCAAGGACGCCAAGGGCCTGATCGAGGTCGCGAAGCAGAAGAACGGCGGCTTCAAGATGGGCGGCAGCCAGGCCAAGGACACCGACCACATCCTGACCAAGGAGATCGAGAAGGCGACCGGCGCGCAGTTCACCTACGTGCCGTTCAAGAGCGGCGGCGAGGCGGCGGTGCAGCTCGCCGGCAACCATGTCGAGGCCAACACGAACAATCCGCAGGAGAACCTGTCACAGTGGCGCGCCGGCCGCGTGAAGCCGCTCTGCGTGTTCAGCCCGCAGCGCCTCGTCTACAAGGACAAGGTGACGACGGACATGTCGTGGAACGACATCCCGACCTGCAAGGAAGCAGGCGTTCCGGTCGAGAGCTTCCAGATGCCGCGCACGGTCTTCGTCGCCGGCAAGGCGACGCCGGAGCAGATCAAGTACTATGTCGACATCCTGGCGAAGGTGCGCGAGACGCCTGAGTGGAAGGAATGGCTGGAGCGCGGCTCGCAGAGCGATTTCTTCATGACCGGCCAGAAATTCGCCGACTTCATCCAGCAGGACGAGGCGAAGAACCGCAAGGCATTCGCGGAATACGGCTGGCTAATCAGCGAGTGACCGCCCGGGGGCGCCGCGCGCGGCGCCCCTTTTCTCTTTCCGGAGACGAAGCGTGATTGCGCGACGGCACATGGAGCTGGCGGTCGCCGCAACGATCGGCGCCATCGGCGCTGTCGTCGCCGGCAGTGCTGCCACCCACCATATCGGCTGGAACGAGCTTGGCCCGCAGCCGGGCTATTTCCCGTTCCGGCTCGGCCTGCTGCTGATGCTCGCTGCCGCCCTGCTCAGCGTGCAGGCGATGCGGATGCCGTCCGACAGCCGCTTCGTCGGGCGCGAGCAGTTCCGCCGCGTCCTGTCCGTGTTCCTGCCGACCGCGGCGCTGGCCGTCGCCATCCCGTTCCTCGGCTGCTACGTGCCGATGGCGGTCTATCTCGGCGTGATGATGCGCTGGCACGGGAAGTACGGCTGGCTGCGCACGGTGGTCACCAGCCTCGCCATCACCGTCGCCTTCTACGTCGTTTTCGAGTTCTGGTTCCTGGTGCCGCTGGCGAAGGGCCCGGTCGAAGAAGCGCTCGGGATCTACTGACGATGTCCGATTTCAGCTCGCTCCTGGTCGGCTTCGAGACGGCATTCACGCTCTACCACGTGATGCTGATGGTGATCGGCGTGATGCTCGGCATCCTGGTCGGCGTGCTGCCGGGGCTGGGCGCGCCCAACGGCGTCACCCTGCTGCTGCCGTTGACGTTCGCGATGCAGCCGGTCAGCGCCATCATCCTGCTCTCGTCGATGTACTGGGGCGCCTTGTTCGGCGGCTCGACGACCTCGATCCTGTTCAACATCCCCGGTGAGCCGTCCTCGGTCGCGACCACCTTTGACGGGCACCCGATGGCGCGTCAGGGCCGCGCCACAGAGGCGCTGGCGACCGCCTTCCTCGCCGCCGGCTTCGGCGCGCTCGCCGGCGTCGTGGTGGTCACGCTGATCGCCAACGGCATCGCCGAATTCGCGCTGCGCTTCAGTCCGCCGGAGTATTTCGCCGTCTACCTGCTCGCCTTCTGCAGCTTCATCGGCATGGGTGGCAGCAACCCGGTCAAGACGCTTGCCTCGCTGCTGATCGGCCTGTCGCTCGCGGCGGTGGGCATGGACACCGTCTCGGGCGAGATGCGGCTGACCTTCGGCTTCGATGCGCTGATCAAGGGCATCTCGTTCCTGGTGGCGGTGATCGGCCTGTTCGGCATCGGCGAGCTGCTGGTGACGATCGAGGAGCGGCTGCATTTCGAAGGCATCCGCACCCGCATCGACCCGCGCATCGTGATGCGCACGCTGATCGAGCTGCCGCGCCACTGGCTCGCCCTGCTGCGCAGCACGGTGATCGGCTGCTGGATGGGCATCACGCCGGGCGGCCCGACCGCCGCCTCCTTCATGGCTTATGGCATCGCGCGGCGCTTCTCGAGGCGGCGCGAGAAGTTCGGCAGCGGCGAGCCCGAGGGCGTCGTGTCGCCCGAGGCGGCCGACCACGCCGCCGGCGTCTCCGCCCTGCTGCCGATGCTCGCGCTCGGCGTGCCCGGGTCCGCCACCGCCGCGGTGATGATGGGCGGCCTGATGATCTGGGGCCTCAAC